>ERZ777306.1515-NODE-1515-length-35630-cov-10.346170_pt1 | contig 35630 bp, 32 predicted proteins | sample MGYA00374966_ERZ777306 | MGnify/ENA primary metagenome ERZ777306 (study PRJEB29329, sample SAMN06343882) | mouse gut metagenome | isolation source: Mouse cecum | place: Austria: Vienna | collected 2014-11-15 ... | reverse complement strand
AAACAGTCTGCAAATAAAAAGTCAAGCAGAAATTTGTGAACTTTGAAAATTTTATACAGGTTGAAAAATAAGTACCGCAAACAGACCACCGCAGTACGCTGGTCTGATGAAAAACAAGGACGTTTGTTTAGATATTTTCGGCTTCCGCCAGTGCGGAAAGATATTCCCTTACCCGCCCGTAATAAATGCGGAGGAACTTGTTTGCCCCGGCAGTCATGTAGACGTAATAAGGCTTGCCCTGTGCCCGCTTCTTGTCCATGAAAGCATAAACGGGATCATCCACGGGGGAACGCTTGATAAGACTGTCCATGATCTGGAAGAGGGTCTTGCGCAGATAGGGAGAGCCTTTCTTTGTGGTAGGCACACTTTTACGGATGTGCTGTCCGGATTCATCTTTTCCTGGGTCAACACCGGCAAAAGCGGTCAGTGCCCCGCGGTGCGTGAAACGCGTCACATCCCCAATCTCAGCCATAAGCTGTGGGCCGAGGGTGGGGCCGACACCATTCATTGCCATGACAACAGGGTATTCGGGCAGCGTGGACGCAGCCTCATCCATTTTTAGGCGTAGGGATTCGACTGTTTCAGAGGCGGAGTTAAGCATTGCCACAGCCTGCCGTATCAACAGTTTCGTGCTGTCATCCTTTGGGAATACGGCGATTATGTCAGAGGAAAGCCGATAGATATCCTCTGCTTTGGAGGCACTAAAGTTATAGCCTTTGCGTCTGCACCAGTTCTGGTAATGCTCCGTAAAGGCATCCAGTGATCTGGAGCGGACACAGTCCACATGCCAGTAGGTATGGACGAAATCCACCCATTTCTGGCTGCCGTTGCTGCGTGCAGGGCTGCCAAAGAAGTCATTTGCGCCAGGATAGGTCTGGTCGAGCAGGGCAATGAGGTTGTTCTTCATGGCAGTCTTTTGATTCATATAGAAGCCGAACTGGCGGTTCATGGTTTTTAATTGGTTGCGTGCTTTATCCATGATTCCATACTGCTTCAGTTTCGCCCAGCGGTCAAGGGTATAACGTGCGATTTTTTGGGAATCAGCCTTGTCGGTCTTGGGAGTACGCAGGGAATCATCCCCGAAGTCTTTGATGAGCACAGGGTTTACGGCACTGACAAAGATACCGGCATCAGAGAGCCATGTGGCAACCGGTTCATAGTACCTGCCGGTGTGCTCCATGCAGGCTTTCGTTTCCCCGTCAAGGCCCCGTATCAGACCGATTAGGTCATTGATTGCGGACTGTGTGTGCGGGATGTCACGGGGAGACATGACGACAACGTCACCGGGCCTGCGGATGGTGACAGTGCTCTTACCTTTGGAAACATCAATACCAACAGCGTTCATAACAGATACTCCTTTGTAATGTATTAGCAATGGTCAATACCAGATTTACTCATTGCCTGTTCAATCTACTGGGTATCACACGAACGCCTAAAGGTTCAACCTGCGTAAAACGAATGCTGCGAATGAGGGCTGGTTGGCTGACTTCCGTACGGACGTAAAGTTCCAGGAGGGATCTGCCAGACCATCTGCATCACTCATTCTAACAGCTTAAGCAACAAGATGGATAATTCCTTACTGGCTGTAAGGGGTATTAACCATAAATACATTGTAGTAGAAAAGGAGAAAACACATGCATAAAAAGATTTTAGGGATATTTCTGGCGGCAGTGCTGCTTCTGCCCTGCGCCGCCTCTGCAAAAGAATCAGACACATGCCCTTACCGAATTACGGTCAATCTGACGGACAACATCGTCACCATTTACGAGAAGGACAGCGCAGGACGCTACACCACCCCTGACCGCGCGTTTGTCTGCTCGGCAGGCAGCTATACGCCGGAGGGAACATTCCGCACAACAAACAAATACATCTGGCGCCCGCTGTTCGGCGACGTATACGGGCAGTACGCTACGCGCATCACCGGCAGCATACTGTTCCATTCCGTCCCCTATCTCAAACAGGACAAAAGCACGCTGGAATATGACGAATACAATAAACTTGGCACAACGGCTTCAGCAGGCTGCATCCGCCTGACTGCCGCAGACGCGAAATGGATTTATGACAACTGCCCCAGCGGGACAGTCGTAGAAATGTACCGCGGCAACCGGAAAGAACCGCTCCAGCCGGAACAACCCGCAAAAATTGATACTTCCGATTTCCGGAAGGGCTGGGACCCGACAGACCCCGACCCTGCAAACCCCTGGAAAAACCCGAATGCAGAGCAGACGGAACAGCCAAAAGCGGAAGAACCGGATTCACCGCCGGAATGGGTAAAGCCCCTGTTGGAGGAAACACCCGCAGAAGCAGAGCCGGAAACAGAAGATTCCGATTCTCCGCCGGAATGGGTAAAGCCCCTGCTGAACCAGACACAGAACACGGAACCGATGGCTTCCGCCTCCGCTGAAACCATATCCAAAGCGCCAGCGGTATCCCTGCCGGAGGCCTTCCGGCTGCAGGCAGCAGGGCGGGAAACGGCTTATACGATAAAAGTCTTTCATGAAGATGAGGACTGTTTCCTGACGGAGCAGGACGCAAGGCAGGCGTTTGCCCATTTAGGCATTATACTGCTGTTCCAGCGGAAGGATAACACAGCGGAGCCCATGGTGCTCTGGCAGAAAACACTGCACAGCATTTCTACCCAAAAGGTTGGAGGGCAGTTTTATTTCAGCCTGCGGGAGCTGGCGGAACTTACCGGTACAGATGCCATGCAGACGCCGAACGGCGGGTTTTCCCTCCGGCGGCTGGACGGCAAGGTGTGGATAGACCCTTTTGTGACGGCTTAAACAGCATTAAAAATAGTGGCAATTATTATATTCAGGCTTAAAACCCATTATAGTTTATCAGCATTAGGAGGAAAACCATGCAATTTCGTTCGTGGGACGAATTAAAAAGCGAAGCACCATTTTGTGGCGGAAAATGGGACCAACGCAAGCTGAAAGAATACCTTATCCAATCATGTAACATAAATTTCAATTTGAAAATAAAGCTGTACTTTTCACAGTTCCGAAAAGATGGCGATTTAGCAGATTTGCTTTTTGAGTTCTTACTAAACGATGACTACGAAGGGTCCGATTGTCAAATTGGCGCCGCCTATTTCATCAGCAAATTAGATAAAAACATACTAAAAGAACGCAAAGCATTGCTGTTGAAAACACAGGAAAACGAAGTGTTTTGGCGCAGACCATTTCAAACAGATGATTATTTGAAATGGCTATAAAAGATTCGACGTTAAATAAAAACAAGTATTTCCCCACTGCTTACAAGCAAAAAGCGGCAGTTCTGCAACACTCAGCAGAACCGCCGCTTTTTTATTTATTCCTTTGTAAAATCTATTTTTCTCATAATCATTTTCATGAATACCGCACAGATAAACACGCAGGCAATTTCCGCAATCGGGTACGAAAACCAAACTTTATTCAAATCCCCAAGCCGTGCCAGCAGATACGCCACGGGCAGCAATACGACAATCTGCCGCGCAATAGATACAATCAGGCTGTAAATACCGTTGCCCAATGCCTGAAACACTGCACAGCAGACCACGCTGTAACCTGCCAGCAGGAAACTGATGGAAATAATCCGCAGTGCGGGGATACCGATTTCCAGCATGTATTCCGAAGCGTTGAACAGCCCCAGCAGCTTGTCCGGCAGAAGCTGGAACGCCAGCAGGCCAAGGAGCATGATGCAGATTGCCGCAATTACGCTCAATTTTATGGTTTCAAGTATGCGCTCCCGTTTCCTCGCGCCGTAGTTATAGGCAATAATAGGAATCATGCCGTTATTCAGCCCGAATATCGGCATAAATATGAAGCTTTGCAGCTTGAAATATACGCCGAAAACAGCGATGGCTGTCGTTGTAAAGCCTGCCAGAATACGGTTCAGGAAAAATATCATCACCGAGCCGATAGACACCATCAATATAGACGGGATAGCCACGGTGTATATGCTTTTCAATATCAGGCGGTTCGGCAGTATGTTTTTCAGGCTGAAATGAATATCCGTATTTTTTTTGAGGTTAAAATAAAACCCAAGCGTCATGCCGACAAACTGCCCGAATATGGTCGCAATCGCCGCACCCGCAACACCCAGCGCAGGAAAACCGAACAGCCCGAAAATCAGTATCGGGTCCATGATGATATTAACAACCGCACCCGCAATCTGCGTCACCATAGAGTAAACCGTCCTCCCTGTAGCCTGCAGGAGCCGCTCAAACGCAAACTGCATATAAAGGCCGAAAGAACACAGCATGCAGATGCGCAGGTATGTTGTACCATACCCAATAATCTCAGGGATATCCGTCTGCCCGCGCAGAAAAACCCCCGTAAACAGCAGGCCGGCCACGATGAAAAACAGCCAGTTCATTCCAGCCAGAAACAGGCTGACATTTGCCGTTTTATCTGCCAGCTCCTGTTTTTTCGCGCCAAGGCTTTTGGAGAGCAGCGCGTTCACGCCGACACCCGTACCCGTGCCGACTGCAATCATGAAATTCTGCATCGGGAATGCCAGAGAAACGGCAGAAAGCGCGTTTTCGTTAATCTGTGCAACAAACGCACTGTCTACAATATTATACAATGCCTGTACAAGCATGGAAATCATCATAGGGATAGACATGGAAACCAGCAGCTTCCGAACGGGCATCGTACCCATTCTGTTTTCTCTGGTTTCTGCGGCAGCGGAACTCATCGCAGACCCTCCTTTATTTTTCATAATTCTACAACATTCCAAACTATGATATAGCAGTTAAAAATTATTGTCAATCGCTTTCGGAAAATCTGCACAAAAAGAAAGCAGACTTCCAAAAACAGAAGCCTGCCCATAAATGTTTTCTATTCTTTTGTTTTCCAGAGAAGCATGTTATCCTCCACGAACGGCTCAACCTTCTCCCGGTCTGCCAGATAGGACAGGTAGGAGCGGATGGTGCTGCCAACAAGGACATACTGGTTCGCGTCCATCGTCAGCCCATACTGCTCAAACACCCGTTTCAAAACCTGCTCAAACGGCAGCGGCGTGCGGCAGATTTCCAGCAGTTTATCCAGAATTTCCAGAGCTTTTGCCCTGTTCAGCGCCACAAGCGGGCGGATATCCTCCACCGCCTCGGCATGTGCCGGAATAAACAGCTTTCCTTCCAGATTTTCCACAAAATCAAGCGTTTCAAAATATGCCGCCACGTCATAGTTAAAAGAAATATGGTATTTCTGTATGGTATTTTCGCCGAACACGCAGTCCGCAAGGAAATAGACATCATCGGGCGTTTTTACGCCTATCATTTCCCAAAAATGCCCTCCCAGCGGAAATATCTCCATGCCCTCCGGCAACGGTGCATCTGCAATCTCCTGAGCTTTGGACGGCGTTGCCATCAGAAACTTGTTCCGCAGTTTTTTGAATGGATAGCCGCCGTAAAGAAAGGACGGCTCCAGTATCGGGTGTTCCACAACCGCCTTTTCCATCGGCGTGGCATAAACAGCGCAGCCCAAACGGTTCTGCAAAAGAGTATTGCCGCCGTCATGGTCGGCATTGGAATGGGTATTGATGATGGCGGTTAATGTCCAGCCCTGCGCATCGAAAATTTTCTGTATTTTACGTCCGGCGTCCTTGTCGTTGCCGCTGTCAATAAGCCAGACATCGCCATCATTCACGCGGTAGATGCCGACTTTAGACGGAGAGTTAATGTAATATGTATTTTCTGCCACCTGCACAAGCTCATACATGGGCATTCCCTCCTTTGTGTGGGAAGACCGTGGGGCGCTGCCCCACCCCCTACAAGCCCTTTGAAAAGGGCTTGACCCCAAACTTTACTTTCAACCGCGCATAAGCGCGGTTGGTAATGGGTCAAGGGACAACGTCCCTTGCAGGGGATTGGGGACAACGTCCCCAAGGTCTTAATCTTTTAATCCATAGAATTTGTGGAGCCGATGACGTTTTTGATCTTGTCCTCAACCAGCTCCTGAATCAGGTCGCGCCCTGCGCCCAGATAGCCGCGGGGGTCAAACGCAGACGGATTCTCCCCGAAAGATTTGCGAATCGCCGCTGTCAGCGCAAGCCTCAGGTCTGTATCCATATTAATCTTGCAGACCGCCATAGAGGACGCTTTGCGCAGCATTTCCGCCGGAATACCCTTTGCGCCCGCAATCTCGCCGCCGAACTCGTTGCACATTGCCACGCACTTCTGATCAACAGAGGACGCGCCATGCAGAACGATAGGATACTGGTGGAAACCTTCTGCCTCCAGCTTTTCCGTAATCATTGCCAGACGGTCAAAGTCCAGCTTTGCCTCACCTTTGAATTTATACGCGCCATGGCTTGTGCCGATTGCAATGGCAAGAGAATCTACGCCCGTGCGTTTTACAAAATCCACCGCCTGGTCAGGGTCTGTATACGTTGCATTCGCCGCGTCAACGTTTACTTCGTCCTCAACGCCAGCCAGCTTGCCAAGCTCCGCCTCTACCACTACGCCGCGTTCATGTGCGTAATCCACGATTTTTTTCGTCTGTGCTACATTTTCCTCATAATCCAGATGGGAACCATCAAACATTACGGAAGTAAACCCGTATTCGATACAGTCCCTGCAAACTTCAAAATCAGAACCATGGTCAAGATGCAGTGCGATATCCAGCCCTGTTTCCTCGATTGCCGCGTCCACCATCGCTTTCAGATATTTCGGGTGCGCATATTTCAGCGCGGATTTGGAAACCTGAAGGATAACAGCGGAATTCTGCGCCTTTGCCGCAGCCACAACGCCCTGAATAATCTCCATATTGTTGATATTGAATGCACCAATGGCGTAACCGCCCTGAAAAGCCTTTTCAAACATCTTTTTTGTCGTCACTAAAGCCATATCAAAACACCCTTTCTTTTTTCCTGTATTCTGTTTACATATAGTATCCTTTTATAATAGAATTATAATACGGCAAGGCTTTCCTTGCAAGGCATTTTATGGCAGGAGGGAGAATTTATGCGATATTTTATGACAATGCTCACTGTGCTGGGGCTGGATTTGGGAACGAAAAAATGGGTGGAAAAAAGCCTGCCCTTAGGCGGGAGGAAAGTAATTGTCAAAAACCACCTGTATCTGCGGCACATAAAAAACCGCGGCATGGCTTATAATACATTCAGCGGAAAGCGGAAAGCAATCCTGCTTTCTACCGCTGGACTGCTCTCATTTTACGCCGCGCTGTTCGCAAAGGCGGCGTTCGGCAGCGGCAACAGGAAGCTTGCCATGCCTCTGGGCGTAATACTCGGCGGCGGGCTGGGAAATTTCTGGGAACGGCTCCGCAAAGGGGCAGCAACGGATTTCCTCTACATTAAGGCAAAAAACGCGCCGGTATTCAATATTGCAGATGTCGCACTGATGGGCGGCGCGCTCTGGCTGGCAGAACGCCTCTGGAAAACAGGCGGGAACCGTTAGTTTTTTGTCCTTTTTTGCCCGGAATCCGCGTAAAATGACACATTTCGGACGCACTTACCGGCTTTTTTTCGAGAGAATGATAAGAAAAAGTAATTTTTCTGTTGCCGATTTTTGCGGAGTGTAGTATAATAGGCATAGAAAATCCTGAGATGTTCGACAACTTGCCATATTTGAACCTACATTATCGACACGGGATTCCTATATGCAGGAGATATGTCAGGCCTCAAGCTAATTCCCTTTGGGCAGAGGAAGGCAGAGTCTGCTGCTGCGGTTACCCACCTGGCTTAGGCTAGGTGTCAAGAGGCAAGACCGGCATTTTGGGATTATTCTAATTCAAAGAAAGTCCCGTACAGCGGAGTTATCCGCTGTACGGGACTTTCTTTGAAGAAGCCGCAGCATAGGGAATTTTTCCTGAAATATGTTTTTCCAGACGCATGGAATGCGGCTGGCAATCTGGATTAAGGGCTGGAAACCCTTACGGAGGTCAGGGCAACGCCCCAGGGTCTTCCTGTTCTTTTTTTTTGCCTGCGGCATAGGATAGTGATAAAGCCATTTTCGGGAGGGGACAAGATATGATGAAAAAAATTTGGATACTTTATGGACTGTTGTCTCTGCTGCTGTCCGGCTGTGCCTCTGGCGGCCCCGCGCCAGCCGAACGCGCCGCCGTCGGCAGAATCGGCGAAGATATCCCCATCAGCAGGGAAATGGCGGCAAAAACCATTGCTCTCGCGTTTTATACGCCGGAGGAACTGGATACTCTGGCGGAACAAAGCGAAACAGGGCTGCCCTTTTCCGATGTTTCCCCGGAAGACTGGGCAGCGCCCTACATTCTCGGCAGTATGGAGCAGGGCTTTTTCGCCGGAGATGAAGAAGGGCTTTTCCGTCCGCAGGACAGCCTTTCCCTCTGGGAGGCACAGGCATTGATGGACAGGCTTGCCCCTGATTATGACAGCCGCATCGTGCTGACGGACGAGAACAAAAACATGGCTGTATCCTACGACCTTTGGGCGCAGCTTTTGGAAACCGCGCTGAAATCCCGCCGCGCGGAGGACAGCCTCTATTCCTATGGCATCAGGGAGCAGAACGCCGTACTGCTTTCTGCGGAGGGCAAACAGTTCGATACCGGAAATTTCCGGGCTGACGGGCTGGATTTAACCCCCTATGAAGCCTCCCGCATCACCTTTCTGGAAAAGGACGGGGAAATCGTGCTTCTGCTGACTGTGGAAGCATTATCGCCCATTGTGCAGAATATTTACTGCCACGCAGAAAACGGCACGCTCTTCCTGGAAACAGGCACAGGCACAGCAGAACTCCCCTATCGCGAAAAGCTGGAAGAAGGATTTGCCGATGTAAAGCTGGAAAACGGCAAGCCTGCGGAGGTCACGCCAATCGAAACTCTGGGGCGGCAGACGGTCAAGCGGGTAGACAGCAACGGGCTGTATTTAGCAGAAAAGGGTGCTCTGGAATGGACGGAAAATGCCCGTATTTACCGGAAAAACGGAGATTCTTTCGTTGCTGAAAAACCTTCCGCGCTGGTCTGCGGCACAGATTTGGCGGAATATTACGAAAAAGACGGCAAAATTGCAGGGGCTGTGATTAACAAAGACGTTCTGCCGGAGCATATCCGCGTATTCCTGAAAGGGAGCGAGCAGGAGCGCGTCACACTTTCCGCAGATGGCGGCATGACATTTACCAGCCGCAGCGCGTCCAAGTCCTTTCCCGAAGGTGCGAAAGCCACGCTGACTGCCGACCTTCCCTGGTTTGACAACGGAATACTGACCGTAACAGGCGAAAACGGCTGTCCCATACAGGCCGATTTTGCGGACGGGACGTCCTTCCGCTACGAGGGCGTTCTGGAATTGGAGCGGAGAAGCGAAAACGGCTTCACAATCGTAAACGAGCTGCCGATGGAACGCTACCTTGCCGGGGTCGTTCCGTATGAAATGCCCGTCAGCTTCGGACAGACCGCGCTGGAAGCACAGGCCATCACCGCCCGCAGCTATGCCTACCACCAGTTTTATGGCAATACCTACGGCGAAAACGGCGGACACGTTGCGGATACCGTTGCCAGCCAGGTTTACCGGGGCTATGAGGAAAATGAAACGGTCGAGGCGGCTGTAAAAGCAACGGAGGGAAAATGTGTGACGATTGCCGACAAAGTGGCACAGACGTATTTCTATTCCACATCATGCGGTTTCGGTTCCTGCGCGGACGAAGTCTGGTCCACAGACGGCACCTTCAGCAGCAGCCGGAAAGAATACCTTGCAGGGCAGACACATGGCGATTTTGAAGCTCCGACAGATGAAGAAGGCTGGCTTGCTTTCTGGCAGGATTGGGAAACAGAGGGCTATGACTCTGATTCCGCATGGTACCGCTGGAAAGTTTATTTCAGCGGCGCGCAGTTAACTGAGATACTGGAAAAAACGCTTGCGGAAGTTTCCCGCTCCAATCCTCAGCTGGTGCTTCTGCGGCAGGCGGACGGCAGTTTCCGCGCGGGGACACCACAGGGATCTGGCAAATTACAGGGGCTTGCAGTCAGCCGGAGGGGCGAAGGCGGTGTAGCGATGGAATTAGAGCTGACATTTGAAAAAGGAACCGTCTGCGTACGCACAGAATACGCCATCCGGCGGACGCTTTCCCCGACCAAATTAACCATCGGGGACGATATTTACCTGCAAAGGAAAAGCGGCGGCTCCCTGACCGGAAATACCATACTGCCGAGCGGCTTTTTCGCGGTAAAGGAAATGCGGAACGAGGAAGGTGCGCTGACGGGCGTCGCGTTTTACGGCGGCGGAAACGGCCACGGCGTAGGCATGAGCCAGTACGGGGCAAAAAAACTGGCGGAAATGGGGAAAACGCCGGAAGAAATACTTGCACACTATTTCCCCGGCACAACAGTACAGAAGGTAATGTAACACGCCGTCAACTTGTATATCAGGAAATAAAAAAACCGGAAGCCTCTGTGTAACGCAGAAGCTTTCGGTTTTTTGTTCATCATTTTTACCGGTAGGAAACGTATGCTTTGATCACTTCTACAACATGGTCCAAATCCAGTCGGGAGGTATTCAGTATCAGGTCATAATTCTCCGCCTTGCCCCACTTCCCGCCTGTGAAATAGTTGTAATAATTCGCGCGGCGTTTATCCGTTTTGATTACGGCTGCCTCGGCGTTTTTCTCCGGCAGGTCATAATGCCTGACAGCGCGCTCCACGCGGTCTTTCAAGTCCGCCTGCAGGAAAACGTTAATACAGTTGGGGTTTTCGGAAAGAACATAATTCGCGGAACGCCCGACAATGACACAGCTGCCTTCCTCCGCCACTTCCTTGATGACCTGTGACTGCACAAGGAAAATTTTTTCGCTCAGGGGCAGACCGCAGGAATCCATGCCCGAAGCCAGCGATGTAATGGAAAACAGAAGGTTGCCGGTGGAAGTATTTTCCGCCTCCTTGAAACACTCTTTGGAAAGCCCTGTTTTTTCCGCTGCAAGGTTTATCAGTTCGTTATCATAAAAAGGAACGCCAAGCGCGTCCGCAAGCTTTTTGCCCACAATCCTGCCGCCGCTGCCATACTGTCTGCTGATGGTAATAATTTTATTCTGTTTCATATTTCATACACTCCTTAATTAACAAAAATCATTTGATGATTTCTATAATTTATCCCTGCCCGCATGGGCAAGGTTTCATTCCGATGTTTTATTATATACCACTTTCCCAAAAGTGGCAATGAGGAAATCCAAAATCCCGAACAGCAAAAGCCCCCGCCGCCCATGTTTTTTCGAAATTTCTCTGCCTCATCTTTACTTTTTGCAGAAAAATGAGTATGATGAAGGGTAAGACGGGAACGCCCGTTAAAAACTTTGCAAAGCTAAGGAGAATAAACGATATGGGAGAATCATTGACAGGCTTGAAAAGAAGCTGTATGTGCTGTGATGTAAACGAAACGATGATCGGGCAGGAGGTTACTGTAATGGGCTGGGTACAGCGCAGACGCGACCTCGGACAGCTTATATTCATCGCCCTGCGCGACAAGACCGGTCTGGTGCAGATTGCCATTGACGGCAATACCGCCGAGCAGGCCCTGTTTGCCAGGGCGGAAACCATCCGCAGCGAATATGTGCTTGCGGTACGGGGCGAAATTGCCGCAAGAACGCCGGAAAACGTCAACCCGAACATGAAAACAGGAAAAATCGAACTGATTGCAAAGGAACTGCGTATCCTTTCCGAATCTGAAACACCCCCGTTCCAGATTGAGGATTCCGTTTCCCCGAAGGACGACCTGCGTCTGAAATACCGGTATCTGGATTTGCGCCGCCCCAGCCAGCTGAAAAACCTGGTACTGCGGCATAAAGTTGTGCAGGTCATTCGTAATTTCCTGGACGGCGAAAATTTCCTCGAAATCGAAACGCCCATCCTGGGCAAATCCACGCCGGAAGGCGCCCGGGATTATCTTGTGCCCAGCCGCGTACACCCCGGGCAGTTTTACGGCCTGCCACAGTCCCCGCAGCTGTATAAACAGCTTCTGATGGTTGCAGGCATGGACCGCTATTATCAGGTTGCAAAATGCTTCCGCGATGAGGATCTCCGCGCCGACAGACAGCCGGAATTTACACAGGTAGATATGGAGCTTTCTTTTATCGACGAAGAAATCATTATGGATATCAACGAGCGCATGATGCAGAAGGTATTCAAGGATATTCTGGATGTGGACATTCCCCTGCCCATGCCCCGTATGACGTATAAAGAGGCAATGGAACGTTTCGGCTCGGACAAGCCGGACGTACGTTTCGGCATGGAACTGAAAAACATTTCCAACGTTGTAGCAGGAACGGAATTTGTAGTATTCAAATCCGCGCTGGAAGCCGGCGGCAGCGTCCGCGCCATCAATGCAAAGGGCTGCGGCTCTTTCCCGCGCAAAAAAATCGACTCCCTTGTGGAATTTGTAAAAACCTACCGCGCAAAGGGTCTTGCATGGATTGCCGTAAACGAGGACGGCACACTGAAATCCCAGATTGCAAAATTCTTTACACCGGAAAAATTGCAGGAAATTGTGGATTGCATGGAAGGCAAGCCCGGCGACCTGATTCTGATTTGTGCGGATAAAGACAAAGTCGTATTCGATTCCCTTGGTGCATTGCGCCTGGAGCTTTCCAGAATGCTGGAACTGACAAAACCGGAGGATTTCCGTTTCCTTTGGGTAACAGAGTTCCCCATGCTGGAATGGGACGAGGAGGAAAACCGTTATGTCGCGGTACACCATCCGTTTACCGCGCCTATGGATGAGGACCTGCCTCTCATCGACACAAAGCCCGGCGAAGTACGGGCAAAAGCATACGATATCGTACTGAACGGCTATGAACTGGGCGGCGGTTCTATCAGAATCCACCGCAGGGATATCCAGCAGAAAATGTTTGAACTGCTGGGCTTCACGCCGGAGGACGCGCAGGAGCGTTTCGGGTTCCTGATGGATGCGTTCAAATATGGCGTGCCGCCCCATGGCGGCCTTGCGTTCGGGCTGGACAGAATCATCATGCTGATGAGCGGCGCAAGCAGCATCCGCGACGTTATCGCGTTCCCGAAGGTAAAGGACGCGTCCTGTCCGATGACTGATGCCCCCGGCGTAGTAGAAGAAAAGCAGCTTGACGAGTTAGGCATTGCGATAAAAGAAGTGATTACAGAGGAGTAAAGACCGCGGAGACTCTGTCCCCGCCTCCCCTGCAAGGGCTTTCAGCCCTTGACCCGTTTTCCAGCCGCATAAAATGCAGCTGGGGAATCCAAACGAAATATTATGGAGTTTCCACCATAATTCCTCCCGCAAAACGTAGTTTTGCGGCAATCCAAGGTCAAGGGGGTAGGTGCCCCTTGCAGGGTTTAGGACAGCGTCCCAAGGTTTGAAGCTTTTCATCTTTTCAGTAAGAAGTAAAATGCTTACGGAAGAATAAAGGCCGTGGGAACTCTGTCCCCACCTCCTCTGCAAAGGCTTTCAGCCCTTGACCCGTTTTCCAGCCGCATAAAATGCGGCTGGGGAATCCAAACGAAATATCATGGAGCTTCCAGCGTAATCCCTCCCGCAAAACGCAGTTTTGCGGCAGTCCAGGGTCAAGGGGGCGGGTGCCCCCTTGCAGGGTTTGGGACAGCGTCCCAAGGTTTTAGGTTTTCATCTTTTCAGGAGGAAGTATGCAGAGAAGAAAAGAGTTTTTTTTGCCCGAAGTAAATGCGGAAACACCGCCGCAACAGCCGGAGTTCTGCCTGCCGGACGCCCCCTGCCCCTGCTGCGGCACAATTTCGATACCCAGCGGCGGGGACGCGCCCGCATTCATCTGCCCCCATTGCTTCTGGGAAATCGACCCCTTCCTCCATGCCGAGGACGAGCCGAGTGACCTGAACCACGGCATGACTCTGCGGCAGGCGCGCGAAAATTACACAACATTCGGCATAAGCGCAGAAAAATACCTGCACCTGCCCCACGCCCCGCGGGAAATCTGGCGGCGCAGGAGTATCCGCCATTTTTCGGATTCTCCCGTCTATCCCGAAACGCTGTGCGAAATCCTTCGTGCAGGCATGGCCGCGCCTTCCTCTAAAAACAGACAGCCATGGAAATTTATTGTCATTTCCGGCAACGCGAAAAAAGAAATGCTTGCAGCATTCCGGCAGGGCATAGAGCGGGAAAAGCACGTCACGCCGCTCCTGCCGGAAAGCCGTGAGCATATTGCCGGTGCAGAACATACTCTGGAAATCATGCGTTGCGCACCGGTAACCGTATTTGTCACAAACCCCATCGGACGCAGTCTGTTCCAGAGCCTGACGCCGGAAGAACGGATTGCCGAAATCTGCAACATCCAGTCCGTCGGCGCGGCAATGGAAAATATGGCACTCGCGGCAGAAGGGCTGGGGCTGGGCAGCTTATGGATTGCAGATATTTTTTTCGCATATGAAGAACTGGCACGCTGGCTGGATACGGACGGAGAACTGATGGCGGCTATGGCGTTCGGCTATCCTGCCGAGCATCCCGGAAAACGCCCCCGCAAACCGCTTGCCGATACCATAGAATGGCGGTAAACTAAAATTATTTTTACACAAACAAAAACCCTTGCAGGCAGATCATAAAGCCCCAAGGGTTTCTTTTTACAGCGGAAAATCCGCAAAGCCGTTTTTCGTCCAAACCTTTACATACCGGAACCCAATTTCCCTTGCCAGCCCTGCTGCTCCATCAAATCCAAAGCCGAGGGAAGCCCCGTCATGGCTGTCGCTGGAAAGCAGGATTTCCCCCTTGCAGCGGTAAATCTCTTTCAGCAGGGATACTGAAGGATACGGTGTTTTCCGCATACCCCGATATATCGCTCCTGTGTTGATTTCAAATGGTTTCCCCGTTTCCAGAAGGGCCTCCAGCGCGGAAAGCGACGCATCCCGGTAACGCCTGTCCTCCGGATCAAAAAAACGGTTTTCTTCATTGAATTTCGTTACCAAATCAAAGTGCCCGATAAAGTCCGCATTTGTCTTCCCCACAACCTGCGATTCCAGTTCATAAAACGCTTTCACATAAGCATATACGTCCCCGCCGAAGCCTTCCCGCACACCCCGCGCGAATACTTCAGGGCTTTCATCCACAGAATAATACAGGCCATCCCGCTCCACAGCATGCACAGAGCCAATCACGTAGTCGAATACGCCCGTCGGCTCATTAGAACCGAAATCCTGCTCAATGCCGCAGAAAATCTCAATCTGTCCGGCGTATTTTTCCCGCAGAGCGTACACATCCGCAATATATTTCTGCACATCTTCCCTGCTCATGCAATAGCTTTCGTCATATGCCGTATAACTGTGTCCGGAAAAACCCAGTGCGGAAAAGCCCTTCTCCAAAGCCGCCTGAACCATACTTTCCGCCGTTTCTTTCCCATCGCAGTAAGTTGTGTGTGTGTGGAAATTCGCTTTCGGTATCCTCTCTGTCATTTCGTCATCTTCTCCTGTTTCACCTTATGGTCAATCACATGGCGTCCGGCAAGCTCCTTTTTCACGTCCTCCAAAGAAATGCCCGCCTGCACCATCAGCACCATCACATGGTATGCAAGGTCGGCAATTTCGTAAATCGTCTCCTTTTTATCCTCCGCCTTCGCCGCAATAATGACCTCTGTCGATTCCTCGCCGATTTTTTTCAAAATCTTGTCCAGCCCTTTTTCAAAAAGGTATGTCGTGTAGGAACCTTCCTTTTTCTCCGCTTTCCTGCCCTCCAGCAGTTCCATCAGCCCATCCATGGTAAAGGGATGGCGTTCCGGATTTTCGTAAACCGGATACGCGAAACAGGAATCCGTCCCCAGATGGCAGGCGGGACCTTCCTTTTCCACCTCTACGACAAGAGCGTCCCTGTCGCAGTCCGCCGTAATGCTTACAATATGCTGTACATTACCGGAAGTTTCGCCCTTTCGCCAAAGCTCCTGACGGGAACGCGACCAGAAACACGTCCGCCCCTCGTTTATGCTGATTTGCAGGCTTTCGCGGTTCATATAAGCAACTGTAAGCACATTTTTACGCTCCGCATCCACCACAACAGCAGGAATCAACCCTTTTTCGTCAAATTTCAAATCCTCTATATTCACCATAAAAATATCCCTACTTTCTGACAACAATGCCATTTTCCGCCAGCACCGCTTTCAAATCCTCTATTCTGACATCGCCGAAATGAAAAATTGAAGCCGCAAGCCCTGCGTCCACCCTTGGCAGGCGTTGGAACAGCGTCACAAAATCCTCGATGCAGCCCGCACCGCCGGACGCAATGACCGGAACGGAAACGCGCTCGCAGACCGCCGCCAGCAGTTCCAAATCAAAACCCTTTTTTACTCCATCTGTATCGATGCTGTTTACAACGATTTCCCCCGCGCCCATTTTTTCACATCGGGCAATCCATTCCAGCGCGTCCATACCGGTATTCTCCCGCCCGCCCTTGGCGAACACCATGAATTTCCCATCCACACGCTTTACATCTACCGAAAGCACAACGCACTGGTCGCCGTATTTTTTCGCCGCGTCCGCAACAAGCTGCGGGCTGCGTATCGCGCCGGAATTGACGCTGACCTTATCCGCACCACATTTCAGCACACGGTCAAAATCCTCTAACGTATTGATGCCGCCGCCGACAGTCAGAGGGATAAAGATATTCCGCGCAACCTCCCGCAGTATATCCGTAAACAGCCCGCGCCCCTCGGCAGATGCCGTAATATCATAAAACACAAGCTCGTCCGCGCCATGCGCGCTGTAATATTTCCCCAGCTTCACAGGGGAAGACACATCGGCAAGGCCTTCAAAATTCACGCCCTTCACTACGCGCCCGTCCCGCACGTCCAGACAGGGGATAATCCGTTTCGTAATCATCTGCTTTCCCCCTTTGCCGCGGCCAATGCCGCTTTTAAGTCGATATTGCCCGTGTACAACGCTTTGCCGAGTATCGCGCCGTAGATGCCCAGGCCGGAAAGCGTCCGCACTTCCTCCAAAGACGTCACCCCGCCGGACGCCACGATGTTCACCGAAAAACGGCGGGAAAGCTCCCTGTAAAGCTCCATATTCGTGCCGGAAAGCAGGCCATCACGCGAGATATCCGTGCAGATGATGGTTTCCACACCCAGCCGTTCCAGCCTTGCGCAGAAATCGAAACAGCTTTCGGCAGAAACCTCCGTCCAGCCCTTTATGGCAGCCATGCCGTCCTTTATATCCACGCCAACGGCAATTTTTCCGCCGTATTTTTCCACCATATCCCGCAGGAAATCCGGATTTTGAACCGCCGCAGTACCGAGTATCACGCGGAACACGCCCGCGTCCAGATATTTTTTGACGGTTTCCTCTGTGCGGATACCGCCGCCGACCTCCGTCAGCAGGCCGCTTGCCCGTACAATCTCCCGTATGGTTTCCAGATTCGGGGTACCGCCGTCCTTCGCCCCCTCCAGGTCTACGACATGGAGGTATTTCGCGCCCGCCGAAGCAAAGCCGCGCGCGACCTCCGCCGGATTTTCACTGTATACCGTTTTCTGCGCGAAATCGCCTTTCACAAGACGCACCGCCGCGCCGCCAATCAAATCTATAGCAGGAAATAATTCCATTCTGCTCCCTCCTAAAAACAAAAAAACCAAAAGACCTTGAGGGCGTTTCCCTCAAACTCCCACAAGGGGCACGCCCCTTGACCCGTTTTCCATCGCATTTCATGCGATGGGATTTTAATCATTATGTTTCCACAGAAAATAAATTCCGTACTTCTTGCAATACATTGTTCCAGTTTTGTTTTCTCTCAGATTCCACTTTCCAATCCGGATTCCATTCGCTGGAAACTGTATAGCCGGAATCTGTAACGCTGATATAGGAAAATTCCTTAAATTGTAAAATTACACCTTCCGGCTGACCATACTCGTCATGGAAACTGGTATAGGTGTCCTTGAGCAGCGTAAACCGTCCGGTTTCCCGGCGTTCCCCCTTCACGTCAATCGTTCCGTCAAACACATCGTCCCGCAGGAGGTAGGCGTAATATGTCCCGGAAACCTCCACAGTTACGGGTTCCGCCTGCCCGTCCCCTGTGCATGACAGGGATTTTTCTACCAACGTCTTTTTCGGCACGCACGCCCCCACAAACAGGAACACCGCCACAGCCGCCAGAACCGCACACGCCGCGCCTTTTTTCGTAACCCGCATTTGTTTCCTCCTCCTTAAGACCTTGAGGGCTCTGCCCTCAAACTCCCGCAAGCCCTTTGAAAAGGGCTTGACCCTAAACTTTATTACCGCAAAACTACGTTTTGCAGGGAAGTACCTCTTATTATTCGTCCCCTCCATCGCATGAAATGCGATGGCAAACGGGTCAAGGGGTGAAACCCCTTGCGGGGCAGTGGGGCAGTGCCCCACGGTTTTCACTCGCAAAACGCCTTGAGTATCCGCAGTCCCGTTTCACCGCTTTTCTCCGGATGGTACTGTACACCGTATACATTCCCCCGTTCCACAGACGCAGTCAGCGGCGCGCCATATCCCGCGGTCGCGGTCACATCATGCCCGCAGTCCACGGCGGCATAGGAATGTACAAAATATACACAATCCCCCTCCTGAATATACCGGTACAGCCTGCTTTTTTCCCTGCCCTTCGGAAACTCCAATCCATTCCAGCCGATATGCGGCACCTTCAAGCCTTCCCCAATCATCGGCGCAATCGGGCGTACACTCCCCGCAATCAGCCCCAGCCCGTCATGCTCCCCATATTCATAGCTTTTTTCAAACAAAAGCTGCATCCCCAGACAAATGCCTAAAAGCGGCCTGCCCGCCGCCGCTTCTGCTTTCACAATCTCGTCCAGCCCGCTTTTGCGCAGCTTTTCCGCCGCATCGCCAAACGCGCCCACACCCGGCAGTATAATCCTGTCGCAGCGGCGCATTTCCTCCGCATCGCCCGTCACAATCACTTTTTCGCCAATATATTCCAGAGAACTCCGCAGGGAAAACAGGTTCCCAACGCCATAATCCACAATCGCAACCATCACAACACCCCCTTCGTGGACGGGATTTCGTCCTTATATTCCTCCTGCACGGCGGCAGCCTTCGCCAGCGCACGCGAAACCGCCTTGAACGCGCCTTCTATAATATGGTGGGAATTTCTCCCCCGCAGCTGCAAAATATGCAGGTTGATATTCGCATTCCGCACAAAGGCGTTAAAAAATTCCTCTGTCAGTTCCGTGTCAAACGTCCCGACTTTTTCCGCAGGGATTTCAAGTCCATATTCCAGCCAGCTCCTGCCGGATAAATCCACAGCCGCCAGTATCAGCGCTTCGTCCATCGGCAGCGCAATATCCCCATAGCGGGCAATACCGCGCCCTTCGCCCAACGCCTGCCGGAACGCCATACCCAGGCATATGCCGATATCCTCCACAGAATGGTGGTCGTCCACCTCAATATCACCCTTGCATTGCACAGCCAAATCAAACCGCCCATGCTTTGCGAACAGTGTCAGCATATGGTCTAAAAAACCCACGCCGGTCGCAATATCGCCCTGCCCTGTCCCGTCCAGAGAAAGGGAAAGGATAATATCCGTTTCCGCCGTTTTCCGCTTGATCTCCGCTTTTCTCATGCTTCATGCCCCTTTCTGCCCCGTCAGTATCTCCGCCAGCTTTTCCAGCAAAATGTCCATCTGTTCCGGCGTACCAATGGTAATGCGTACAAAATCCTTTATCTTTTGTTTCCCGAAATGCCGCACCAGAACACCCTTTTTCTTCAATTCCTGGTAAACCGTTTCACCCGCTAAAGCGTCTGATTTCACAAAAATGAAATTCGCCACAGAAGGGAGGACGATAAAGCCCAGCTCCCGCAGGCGGGAGGCTGTCAGTTCCCTCGTCTTTGCAATCTTTGCCGCGTTTTTCCGGTAATAAGCGTCACTCTCAACCGCCGCTTCGCCCGCTGCCAGCGTCAGCCGGTTGATATTATACGGATTTGTAGAATATTTGATTTTCTCCAAATCCGCAATCAACCCTTTGTCCGCAATGGCAAAGCCCAGCCTTGCCCCTGCGAGAGAGCGCGATTTTGAAAACGTCTGCACCACCAGCAGGTTATCGTATTGTTTCGTCAGTTCTACACAGCTTGTCCCGCCGAAATCAACATATGCCTCATCTATCAGCACAACGTTCTGCGGATTGCTCCGCAGAATTTCCTCAATCTCCGAAATGGAAATCTCCATACCCGTTGGCGCGTTGGGGTTGGCAATGACGACCATCTTCCCAATCCCGCAGTAATCCCGATAATCCACAGAAAAATCCTCTTTCAGCGGCATCTGTATACAAGGCACATGGTACAAATCTGCATAGACCGGATAAAAACCGTAGCTGATTTCCGGAAACGCCGCGCCGCGTTCGGCATCGCAAAACGCCATAAACGAAAAATTCAATATATCGTCTGAGCCATTGGAAAGGAACACATTTTCCGGCTCCACGCCGTAAAGCGCGGCAAGCTTTTCTTTCAAAACGCGCCCCGTCGGGTCAGGGTAAAGGTTCAGCCGGCCCGTTTCCGCCGCCGAAATCCGTTCCAGAACCTCCGGCGAAGGCGGATAAGGCGATTCGTTCGTATTCAGCTTCACATACTGCTGGTCCTGCGGCTGTTCCCCGGGCGTATATGCCTCCAGCCCCGCAAAACGCGGGCTTAAAAATCTGCTCATTGTTGTTCCTCCTTTTCCGCGCGTATCAGCGCAGAGCGGGCATGCGCATGCAGGCCCTCCCGTTCGGCAAAGCGGGCAATTTTTCCCGCCTCCTTCGCCAGCGCGTCTTTTGTATAATAGGTAAATGTCGATTTTTTGATAAAATCGTCCACGGAAAGCGGGCTGGAAAACCTTGCCGTACCACTGGTAGGCAGGGTATGGTTCGGCCCTGCGAAATAATCGCCCAAAGCCTCTGGCGCATTCCTGCCAAGGAACACAGACCCCGCGTGCCGTATCATCGGCAGATATTGGAACGGCTCATCCACGCAGATTTCCAGATGTTCCGGCGCGATGCGGTTGGAAATCTCCACCGCCTGTACGATGCTTTCCGCAAGGATGATTTTCCCGTTTTTCTCAATGGATTCACGGGCAATCTCCGCGCGGGGCAGTTCCGCAAGCTGCCGCTCAATTTCCGCCGCGACAGCCTCCGCAAGCGTCCTGCTTTCCGTTACCAGAACTGCCGACGCCATTTTGTCATGCTCCGCCTGTGAAAGCAAATCCGCCGCGACAACAGCAGGGTCTGATTTCCCGTCCGCAATGACCAGAATCTCGCTCGGTCCCGCAATCATATCAATCGAAACCTGCCCGAAAACCTGCCGTTTTGCCTCTGCGACAAAGGCGTTCCCCGGTCCGACAATTTTATCCACACGCGGCACGCTCTCTGTGCCATAAGCCAGAGCGGCAACCGCCTGCGCCCCGCCCATTTTGAATATGCGATCAACGCCTGCCACTTCTGCCGCCGCAAGTACGTCCGAATTCAGCTTCCCATTCTTCGCAGGCGTCGTCATAATGATTTCGCCCACGCCTGCAATCTTCGCCGGTATACAATCCATCAGTACTGTGGAAGGATAGCTTGCCGTTCCGCCGGGAACGTACAGCCCGACCCGCTCCAGCGGGATATGCCGCTGCCCCAGCAGCACACCTTCCCGCTCCGCTGCAACAAAATCCTGCCGTTTCTGCTTCTCATGGAACGCACGGATATGCGCCGCCGCCTCCCGCAGTATTTCCAAAAAATCTGCGTCAACCGCCGCCAGGGCAGCCGCCCGTTCCTCTGCGGAAACCTCCAGCGTTTGCAGCTCCGCGTTGTCAAACTCCTGCCCGTACCGCTTCAGGGCATCGTCCCCATTCTGCCGCACATCGGCAATAATTCTGGAAACCGCGCCGGAAACGTCCTGCTTTTTCTCCTGACGGGCGAATATCTCCGCATCGCCCACCTGATTATATTCATAAATCCGAATCATGGTTACTCCTTTCTTCCCTCCGAAAATCCAGCCGCACCAGCTTTTTGCCGTTCGGCAGGGCATATTCCTCTGTTTTCGCAAAGCCGTACCCGATTTCATGCATCACTGCCGCCAACGTCTGCCTGTCCATTTCATGATGTACCTGTCCCAGCCCGTCGAAAACATGGAGATACGGCGAATCCGACACAAACCCATCTGTCGGGTTGGCCTGTATCACACAAGAAACAAATTCCGGCGAAACCTGCCGGATAACCCGCTGAAAACATCCATATCCGATATATTCCACCAGCAGGTTTGCAATCAGCAGTTCCGCGTGCGGCAAAACCGTATCTTCCGCCAGTAAATCTGCCGGAATACATTCCAAAATATCCCCCAGCGCACCATGCCTTGTTTTACATTCCGCAAGATATTCCCTGTTTACGTCCACACCGTAAACCTTCCGATATTGCCCCTTGTCAACATGCTCCAATCCATTGCCGCCTGCCACGCCGAGCACCATCGCCGTTTTCGTGGGAAGCTCCGCAAACTGTCCCCTCATAATCGCGTTCATTGTTTGCAGTTGCTGTACAGAGTCCAGCTTCATGTGGCTCTCGTAATCCGCAAGGCTGATTTCCTCCCAAGGGTTCTTCACAGTTTCCCCTCCTGTTTCCCTGTTTCGCAAAGTTCCGCGACCCTGTCGCAGATTTCGCGTATCCTCTCGTTTTTGAATTTATAACTTGCCTTATTCGCAATCAGGCGCGCGCTGATTTTCACAATTTCTTCCAGTACCTCAAGATTATTCTCCCGCAGTGTCACACCCGTTTCCACAATATCCACAATCACATCGGACATTTTCAGCACCGGCGCAATCTCGATAGAGCCGTGCAGTTCGATGATGTCAATTTCCCTGCTTTTCCCGCGGTAGTATTCCCTTGCGATATTGGGGAATTTCGTCGCCACGCGCAGCGTATGCTCCGAATCCGGCCGCTCGCCCTTCACGCCCGCAACCGCCATGCGGCATTTCCCCATGCCTAAATCCAGCAGTTCAAACACATCATAAGGCTGCTCCAGCAAAATATCCTTGCCGACCACGCCAATATCCGCCGCGCCCCGCTCCACATAAACCGCCACGTCGGAGGGCTTCACCCAAAAATAGCAGACACCATTTTCCTCGTCCTCAAATACCAGCTTGCGCCCGCCCTCGTGTATTTCCGGACAGCCGCAGCCGATTTTCTCAAAAATATCATATGCCTTTTCGCCCAGCCGCCCTTTCGGCAGAGCAATATTGATTTTATTCCGCAACGATTTCAAGCCCCCTCTCCCGCATACAAAGCAGCTGTTTGTATTTCAGCCCGCCCGTATTTTTCTTCTGCACCGCAACGCTCTGCCCGTTGTCCGTCAGCATCTGCGCCGCCTGTGCCAGAGCCGCTGTGTCCGTTCCGTCATCGTAAAGCAGAAGCGTATCCACATCATACTCCCGTTCTGTCGTTTCAAAGCGTTCCAGCAGGTCAAGGGAGAGCGCAAAGCCTATTGCATCTGCATCCTTTCCCAGCTTCTGCACCAGCTTGTCATACCTGCCGCCGCTCAAAATACTGCTCGGCACACCGTCAATGAACCCTTGGAATATCACACCGTTGTAATAATCCATATCGTTTACAATGGAAAAATCCAGATGCACGCGCTTCTCATTCCCGCCAGTTTTCAGGCAGCGCAGAATATCCTCCAACTCTGCCGCTGCGCGTTCCATTTTTTCATTACAGCAAAGTGTCTGTATCTGTGGCAGGGCGTCTTCCAGAGTGCCGTAAAGCCCTGCAAGCGTTTCCAGCCGCCCCCTCATATCGTTGTCTATGCCGCACTCTCTGCAAATTTCACGTATTCCATGTGCATTTTTTTCGCTGATGCAGTGCAGCACGCTTTTCTGTTGTGCCAGCCCCAGCCCGCTCTGCTCCATCAGCCCCGTCAGAAAACCCATGTGTGAAAGGTCTAAAATATACTCCCCGCTGATGGCCTTCAGGCTTTTCTGCGCCAAAAGCAATATTTCCAGCGTTGCATAGCTGTCTGCTTCGCCAATGTATTCCAGCCCGACCTGCATAATCTCCCTGTATTCCCCTGCGCCTCTGCGCGCACGGTATACGTTTTCATTATAATAAACCCGCTCCGCCGCTTCACGGCTGCCTCTCGTGTTTTTCACAATGGAAAGTGTTACATCCGGCTTTAACGCCAGCAGCTTGCCGTCCAGCCCTGTAAACGTCAGAATATTTTCACTGTTGAGGAAACTTCTGTTTTCCGCATAAAAATCATATTCCTCAAACTTGCTCATCTTAAATTTGCGGTAGCCAAACTGCTCGAATATCGCACGCAGGCTGAATATCACCTGTTCCTCTTTTTTCAAAAGCATCTCTGCCTGTTTCAATCCCTTCACTTCCTTCCTTATGGATATTATAGTATCCCATTTTATCGCTTTAGTCAAGTAGCATACTAAAGTATTTTATCTTTTCTATACATCTGATTATCCTGCCCTGCGTTTTTCTATTTCTTGAATTTACAGAAACGCCGGATTTTGCGGCGACAGGTTACTCCAAACTACAATTTTTATTATCGGAAATTCTCCATTTGGATACAAGTATTCCAATTGTACAAAATATAAAAAAGAGTAAAGAAAAAAATTGTGCAAATAGCCTTAATCAAATTCCGTTAAAAACATAATCCGATAGTCCCAAAAAACTGAACTTTTAGTTTCAGTAAAACAGCATTGTATCTAAAAAGAGAAATAATTTTATGGAACATTGAATTATTGTTATAGTTGCAATTATGTTGATGATTTTGCAGGAACGGTTAAGTGCGACAAAACTGGGGTTTTTAGGAGGTGTGCTTCCGTTGGCTGGCATTGCAGCAATGGTTTATCGACTTGTAATATCTAAAACCTATTTTTCGACACAACTTATTATTGCTTATGTTGTTTTCTTTATTGTCACTATTTTACTTTGGATTGTAGGACGGTATGAATACAGGCAAAAGGAATTGAAATGTATGAAAGCAAAGGACATAGACCAAGGGGAGGGATAACAAATGATTGATTTGATTATAGGATTTGCTGGTGCTGGTGTACTTCTGATTATGGAATACATTCTATGTACAAAATTAAAAAGTCCACTTTAGGGCGGGATTATTCCCATACATATTCTGATTGGAACAATATTTATTTTTGCAAGTGGCAAAATCCCATTTACAACAAAAAATCTGTTTCCCTTTGTAGTAGTGAATACACTGTTTTTTGGAGATTGGGGAACAGGCAGGGAGCTTTTTTGCAGGCGTACCGGATGGTACGGCAGGGAAAAGCGACAAAAACTGCCGGAAAAGAAAAGAGGACTAACTCCGGTTCAATATCGGCTTCAGTCCTCTTTCGTTCTTATTCGGCTTTTAGGGGAGTCTTTTCCATAGCGTGTGCGCAATGCTCCCCTGTGCCGGATTTTTCTGTATTTTATTTCCGTAACCTGGGTCTGAATCAACGGCAGAACTACTGTTACCTTTGGAAGCGGATGCTTTTCCCCGGCGTTGCACCTGTCAGTTTTTTATCATGGTACACAATCTGCCCGCCCACAATCACATAATCTATCCCGTCAGCCGTTACATTGGAATGTATGTAATCCGCACGGTCAGTAATGGTTTCATAATCAAAAATGACAAGGTCGGCATCATATCCGTCGCGAATCAGCCCTTTATTGGGAATACCGTTTTTTTCCGCAGTCAACGAAGTCATTTTGCGTATCATCGCTTCCAATGGCATCAAGTGGTTCTCCCTCACGAAGTATCTGATTGCGCGAGGGAAAGAGCCAAATGCGCGAGGATGCGCTTTATCGTCCATGGATTTAATGATGCCGTCTGTGCCGACAACAACATTTTCATCCTGAATAATGCGAAAAACATCTTCTTCGCTCATTGTAAAATAAATTGCTGTTACTACGCCATGATTCGCAATCATAATGTCACAGAAAGTATCAAAGGGGTCCTGCCCTTTTTCCTTCGCCACTTCCGACACAAGTTTTCCTTCCGCTTCCGGATACTGCGGGGCGCAGGAAATCAGAACGCCTTCCCAACCGCCGGCATGAAGATAAAAGTTGTCATACGGCGTAGCAGGGTCGTTCATTTCCCGTTTGATCTCCTCCCGCATTTTGGGATCTTTCAGGTATTCCAGCATCCCGGAAAGCCCGTTCGTAAAATACTTTGGCGGCGCGCAGACGGAAAGATGCGTCATAGATGCTGTATACGGATACTGGTCGCAAGAAATGCGCACCCCTTCAGCAATCGCTTGATGTATCACTTCCAGCGTTTGCTTCGACATTCCCCAATTCTGCCGCCCCTGTATTTTGTGATGCGAAATAATGAGCCGCACGCCTGTCTTTTTGGCAACAGAGATTGCTTCTTTTAAGGATTGGATGGATTTTGCAGCCTCATCTCGCATATGCGTGGTATAAATGCCGCCATATTCCGCAACGACTTTGCACAGCTCAGCCAATTCTTCTTCCTGTGCATAGGCGCTTGGCACATAGACCAGACCCGAGGAAAGCCCTGCCGCGCCATGCTCCATTGCTTCCCTCAGGAGCCCTTTCATCTGTTCCAGCTCTGCTTTTTCCGGTACCCTGTCGGCATAGCCCATCACGGCAACACGAAGCGTTACATGCCCTATCAGGAACATCGTATTTTCCGGCCGTTTTACCGTATCCGAGTAGCGCAGGAAATTTTCGCAGCTTGTAAACGTATCCATTTCTTCCGGAAACGCGTTGCCCAGAAGCCCAAGGCTTTCCTGAAGCAGCCCAAGATTTTCGGGGTTTACAGGAAACATCGAAAAGCCGCACATCCCTGCCACATGAGTCGTAATCCCCTGTGAAATTTTGGAAAGCGATGCATATTCCGCCCCCAGCGGGACATCTCCATGGGAATGCGGGTCGATAAATCCGGGGCAGGTATACTGCCCCTTCGCATCAATTTTCCGTACTGCATCTACATCTCCTTCCTCAGGGAGAATGTAAAGTTTTCCGTCCCTGGCAGCCACCTTGCCCGCAAAAGCCGGGGCGCCGGAACCATCAATAATTGCTGTATTTTCAATAACAAGATCATACTTCATTGCCCGTGGCCTCCTTGAATTATCGTTCATACCTCTTTACATCAGTAAATTTCCAATCAGGACACCGAAGTAATTACCGATGATATAGCCTAACAGCCCCACCAGAATGCTGGGTACAACAAGCGCATGCCAACCTTTATTGATTGCATATGCTGCCGCTGTCGTCGGTCCGCCGAATGTTGCATTGCAGCAAACGGAAATTTCTTCATAGCTCCATTTGAAAATTTTGCCGACAATCATGGTGACAAAGAAATTGCAGACCATAATGCAGATGATGAACGCAACAACGATTAAGCCGATTTGTGCCAATTCTGCGAGGTTCGCTTTACAGCCAAGCCCTACGAAAAACAGGATAATCGCAAAGTTCCCCAATTCTTCAGCCCCCTGCAGCTTCTCAAAATATTTCGGGAACAGCGTCACAAGGGCAACTGTAATCAGCGTCATTACCAGGTAAATGCTGCCAAAAAGCTGTTTTACAATAAACGGGGCATCTGTCCCATTTACAGCAGTACAGATGGTCTGGCTCACACCAGTGATTACGAAAGTTGTCGCAAGGCTCATGGCAAGGCTCAGCAAGGAGATGTTTTTGGGTTTCCAATAGCTTTCCGCCATGGATTTGCCCGTATCTACGGAGCTTTCCATTTCATCAATAAAGGGAGTTCGGTACATCTTCCGGACGATTTTTAAGTTCGCAGCACTGCTCAGCAGGAGCATGTAAAATGCCAGGAACAGATTTGCCGCAATTGCGCAGGCATTTACATAATTGGCATCCATTTGAAACGTCTGTCCCATTGCCACGAGGTTTACAGTTCCGCCGATATGCGCGCCAGTCGTCATCGCAGCAATGCCGGAAACCCCGTCCACATCCCTAAAAACCAGCCCGCAGACCGCAACGCCAACCAATGTGCCTACGGCAGATACAAAGAATACAATGCAAAGCTTTCCACTCTCACGGATAATTTTCCTCAAATCACACTGGAATAAGAGCAGTGGAATGGACAAAGGCAGAATATAGCTGTCAATAACGCCATATACGCTGGAAGAAGCCGGAATAAGGCGTATGTTTACCAAAAGCAGCGCGCTGAAGATTGCGATAATGGCACTGCCGATTTTCCCGCCCCATTTGAATTTTTGTTCCGCCAGTATCGCAAACGCCCCCAGCGCAATCACTACCATCCAGATTAACCAGACTTGCTCAGATTGAATTAATGATACCATACGTTTTTCCACATCCTGCCGCAGCGGGATGCTCTCCTTTCTCATACTCGTAATGGATAAGGAACGAAGTGTATTTTTCTGTCCACAAACCTGCCGGATGCAGGCTGGCAGTAACATACTGGATGCACCCAAAAAAATTTTGACAGCGCTGCCGCCTCCATAGAAAGACTTTTGTCCTTTATACATGGAAGCTGCTTATAGTATAACATCTTCCACGCTGTGCAGAATATTCAAGTTTTCGCAGAACATTACCCGAAAAGCCGATAACTTGTTGCCCCTGAAGCAGGATTTCTTTCATAAAATTCCATATAGGTATTCTTGATAGGCATTATCCAAAAAATGGATAGCTAAACCATATATAATTGCTGTACAATAAACATATATCTGCTCAAAACAGCGGTTCCAGTGTGGCAGGCGTATTTGGGGTTATCCCTATGAAATTTTATTCTGGTACGCAACAATAGAAACAACGGAAAAAAAGATTCAGGGGGCGATGATATGAAGATTGAACAAATACAACAGGTTGTAGAAGTATACAGAGTAGGTTCTATCAACAAAGCGGCCCAAACACTTTATATGGCACAAAGCACCCTGAGCAGTTCGATACAGTCTGTGGAAAAAGAACTGCGCCATAAAATTTTTATCCGCGGTCAGAAAGGGACAGAGTTAACAGAATTTGGACATGCCTTTATAAAGTATGGGCAGGAGATATTGGAATCTTATCAAAATATACTTGCCGCTGCACAATGCACGGAACAGACGATGCAAAATGCCAAATTCGGCATATCGGTCTATTACCTCCTGTTTGCAAACCGTATTTTTTACCAGCTTTATAAAAAATACCGCAGCCATAACATAGATTTCAGCTATAAAAATGATTCAAGGGACAGGATTATTGCCGACGTTGCAAAAGGCGTTTCAGAGCTTGGCATCCTTGTCATGCCTTCTTTGTTCAAAGTACAGTGGCTGGATCTGATCCATTCCCACCAACTGGAATATTTTATCCTTTCCATAGAACAACCGCAGGTGCTTTTCGGGTCGCAGTGCCAACTGTCCCGCAGCCCGCAGCATAGCGTTTCCGTAAAGGAGCTTTCTGCGGCAAATATAGATATTATCACTATTAAAGAGCATTCTGCACTGTTTAAAGCAATGGAAGCCGAAGTTGTAAAGATATTCCGGCCAAAAAAACAGATCCAGATCAGCGACCGCGACCTGCTGACAGGGATGCTCCTGCAAAGCAATGGGTATTATGTTGCAACAATGAATAAGAATGCCTATAAGGAGGAAGCCTATCACCCCAATATCCATAGCCTGCCTGTTGAAAATGCGCCTTTTCAGTTTGAAATCGGATTCGTAAAAAAACAAAATACTATATTGTCAGATATTGCGCTTGAATTTTTGAATATGATTCGGTCAGCAGTGGTGGGACGGTAATGTCGATAATCCTATAGAACGTAATAATGAATACGCATAGCCGATACAATCACAAAATAGTTGTTTATGCTTCACTCCGCAGCCTCAAACCGCCTGATAGGCAAGCAAAATAGGCTGAAATATAGTAAAACAGGGGCCAGGAACTGGTTCAGCACAGTGCGGTCAGTGGTCACTGTGTTCCTGTTCAGCTTCCGTTGCACCGGCAGGTATACCAGAAGGAGGTTTTTGATCAGGAGGAACAGCTGTTTTACTTATCTTGTCATAAATTAAGAACCTATCCTTAAATTATTTACGGATAGGTTCTAAGTAGATAAACTTGCAGAATATACCATTCCTTATATTCAGAGCAGTATGGATGCTGCCAAAAAATCAGTTTTCCTCTGTCACACTTCCTTCTCTGCAATCCTTTTCTGCACATCTGCCCATGCTTCGCTGTCGAACTCCCTGTCCTTATAATAGAACTTCCTGTCCGCCTCCGTAATTTTACGGATCACCTTGCAGGGATTCCCTCCGGCAATGCACCAATCCGGAATATCCTTCGTCACAACGCTGCCCGCGCCAATGACAACATTATCCCCAATCCGCACACCCGGGCAGATAACGGTATTCCCGCCAATCCAGACATTATCCCCGATATTGATTTCAATGCCATATTCATACAGGGTATTCCTCGTAGCGGGATGTATCGGGTGGCCCGCCGTATAAATCGCCACATTCGGGGCAATCTGACAATTATCGCCAATCCGCACCTTTGCCACGTCCAGAATTGTACAATTATAATTGGCGAAAAAGTTCCTGCCGACCTCGATATTAAAACCATAATCACAGTAAAACGGCGGATTCACCCAAGCGCCATCGGATTTCCCGAACAGTTCCTTAACAATGCCCGCAATTTTATCGAAGTCCGCGCGGTCAGCAGTATTCAGTGCCTGTGTCAGGCGTCTTGCGCGTTTCTGCTGTTCCAGCACGCTCCCGTCCGAAACATAGGCAAGCCCCGCGTCCCGCCGCTTAATATGGTCCATATTCCCGCCCTCCTTTTTTAGTGAAAAAGATTATGGGGCTCTGCCCCAAACCCCGCCCGCTTTCTTTCGGAGAAAGCGGGGCAAAGAACTTTAATGGCGGAAAACGATGTTTTCCGCACCAAAAGCTCTGGATATTTTTTGTTCCAGCTTCCGAAAAACGCAGTTTTTCGCAATAAAGTTTGGGGTCAAGCCCTTTTCAAAGGGCTTACAGGGTTTGGGACAGCGTCCCAAGGTTTTTATATATCACGCAGTTCCTTGAAGCTGTCAAACAGCGTGCGGTAAAGCCCTTTGTAAAGCCCGAAATACTTTGCGTATTCGCCGTTTGCGCCCATGTCCGGCTGTGAAACATCCTTCTTCCGTACCAGTTCCGCGCACGCCGTTTCCAAATCGCTGTAAATTCCTGCACCAACACCCGCCAGTATCGCTGCGCCCAATGCGCCGCCCTGGTCGGACTGCACCGTACTCACCGGACAACCGTACATATCTGAAAGCATCTGCCGCCAGAACGGGCTTCTGCCGCCGCCGCCGCAAATCATCATATCCTCAATCGGCACTCCCATCTCGCGGAACACTTCCACACATTCCCATTGCGAGAACGAAATGCCCTCCATCACCGCACGAATCAAATGCGGCCTCTGGTGCATCGCAGAAAGCCCAAAGAACACGCCGCGGCAGTCCGGGTCAGGGTGCGGAGAACGTTCCCCCATCAGGTAAGGCAGATACAGCAGCTTTTCCGCACCAATCGGCACGCCGGCCGCCTCCGCCGTCATAATTTCGTAAGGGTCAACGCCTTTTTCCGCAGCTTCTGCCATTTCAGGCGTGCAGACGTTATTCCGCAGCCATTGCAGAGAAAGTCCCGCCGCCTGCGTGCAGCTCATCACTGTCCATTTCCCCGGCACAGAAGCGCAGAGCGTATGCACGCGCCCTTTCGGGTCCAGTGCCATTTTATCCGAAACCGCATAAACCACAGCCGATGTACCGATGGTCGTAAACGCTTTGCCCTGTGAAACGATACCTGTGCCGACTGCCGCCGCCGGGTTATCGCCCGCACCGCCAACTACAATCGTACCTTCCGCAAGACCTGTCAATGCCGCCGCCTCTTTATGCACCGTTCCCGTCACGTCCTGCGATTCATACATTTTTCCCAGCAGGCGTTTTTCAATGCCAAGCCCTTCCAGCACCTCGTCAGACCATGTGCGATTTGCCACATCCATCAGCTGCATACCGGAAGCGTCCGAAACCTCCGTAGCATATTCGCCCGTCAGCTTATAGCGGATATAATCTTTCGGCAAGAGGATGTGCGCACATTTCGCATAAAGTTCCGGTTCATGCTTTTTTACCCAGAGTATCTTTGCCGCCGTAAAGCCCGTCACAGCGGGGTTTGCCGTAATCTGTATGATTTTTTCCGGCGTAAGCAGGCGGTTCATGTCCTCCACTTCCTCGCCCGTTCTCTGGTCACACCAGATAATCGAACGCCGCAGGACTTCACCCTTTTCGTCCAGCATTACAAGCCCGTGCATCTGTCCGGAAAGGCCAATCCCCTTAATATCCGCAGGGGAAACGCCGGACGCGTCCAGCACCTGCCGCACGCCCTGCGCAGTGGCCTGCCACCAATCCTCCGGCTCCTGCTCCGCCCAGCCGTTCTGCTCCTGATACAGCGGATATTCAAATGTTTTTGCCGCAACGGGATTGGCGTCCCTGTCGAAAAGCACCGTTTTCGTGCCGGAAGTGCCAATATCAATCCCCAGTAAATATTCCATAAATCCACCGCCTGTCTGCAAATTACAGTTTGATGACCGCCTTTACCACGTTTTCTTTATCGTTGATTGCCGCCTCAAACGCCGCCTGAATATCGTCAAACGCAAATTCATGTGTTGCCACTGTCGCAATATCCAGCCCGTTGGCAACTGCCGCAATCGCCTTTGCGTACAGGTTCCTGTAACGGAATACGGATTCAATGCGCGCCTCTTTCGCCATAATCTGCCCGAAGTTGAACGTAATTTCAGGGTTTGCAGACATGCCAACCAGAACGATTGTGCCGCCCGTCTTTACCAGGTAAGGCGTCTGTGCAATCGTCACAGGGGAACCAGCCGTTTCAAATACTTTCGGGATACCAGCGCCGTTTGTGAACGCTGCCACTTCCTTCAATACATCCTTATCCTTCGCATTGATAACGCGTGTCGCACCCAGTTTCATCGCGTAATCCAGACGCTTCTGCGCCATATCCACCACAGTAATATCCGTTGCGCCGCAAGCCTTACATGCCAGCATTGTCATCAGGCCAATGCAGCCGGAGCCAAGAATAATAACCTGGTCGCCCATGCCGACCGCACCCTGATGTGCCGCATGCAGGCCAACCGCAAACGGCTCAATCAGCGCGCCTTCCTTCGTTGTCATTTTTTCCGGCAGCTTAAAGCACATATTTGCCGGGAACGCAATATAATTTTCATAACAGCCCTGTACAGGAGGTGTCGCAAGGAACTGTACGTCAGGGCAAAGGTTGTATTTGCCGGATTTGCAGAATTCGCACTGCCCGCAGGTAATGCCAGGCTCCAGCGCAACCTTGTCGCCGACTGCAAGTGTTGTCACACCGGGTCCGAGCTTTTCCACAACGCCGCCCGCTTCATGCCCCAGCATAAATTCACCGTCAACCACGAAATCGCCGCATCTTCCATCATGGAAATAATGCACATCAGAGCCGCAGATGCCCACATATTCCACGCGAATCAGCACCTCGCCCTCCTTCGGCTCTGGCACGGGAACCTCACGAATCTCCATTTTATTCAGCTCTGTCATGTATGCCGCTCTATTTTTCATTATTCTCTCCTCACTTTCCTTTGTTTGAATCGCCATCGGCAAATCTTACTTCCTATCATACCAGCCGTAATGCTATTATGCAACAATTCTGTTTTTTTACTATACAAAAACATGCTGCGCTCCAACTTGCTGCTCTGCTGTAAATCCAGAATAATTCGTTAAAAAAACGCGCCGCCCTCGAAAACCCGAACGCGGCGCATTTGCACTGCAAAGCAAAATTACATTTCTTTACAATATGTAATTATTCTGTGATCTGGCCTCTTTCTCTGTACATTTCAACGAATTCGGAAGCGTTGTCCTTTGTAATCAGAACTTCCTCAATATCCGTGTCAATCTGTGTTTCTTCGCCTGTGAGCAGTTTGTGAACTGTTTCCATGTTCAGCTCTGCAAGGTCAATAGCGGACTGCAGGCATGTAGCTGTCATTTTGCCTTCTTCGATAAGCAGAGCTGCTTCTGCTGTACCGTCAACGCCGTAGGACAGGATGTCAGCATACTGAGGGTTGTCTTTCACAACTTCCAGCGCGCCGGCAGCCATGTTGTCGTTCATGGAAACGATTGCATCGATGTCGCCGAATGCGATTGTCCAGTCTTCCATCAGCTGCATTGCTTCGTCCTTGTTCCAGTTTGCGAAGTCTTCGCCAAGGATTGTTACGTCAGGTCTTGCAGCGAAGAATACTTCCTGCCATGCTTTCAGTCTTTCGTCTGCATGGAAGTTGCCGGAGGGCCCTTTCAGAACAACAACCTTGCCGTTTTCGGGAACCTGTGTCAGTGCAAGCTCTGCGTTAACCTGAGCCTGTTTGTAAGGGTCAGCGTCAACGGAGGATGCGCCTTCGATGCCTTCAATTCTTGCGTTCGTTGTGATTGCAACGATGCCTTCTGCAACTACCTTTTCCACATAAGGACGCTGTGCCTCGCCGTTGTTGGGCTGTACGATAATCGCATCGAAGCCGCTTGCAATCGCATTTTCAATTGCCGCGTTTTCCTTCGCATCATCAGCCTGGCCGTCAAATACCTGCAATTCGATGTCGGGGTATTTTTCCGCTGCCGCAATCATTTCGTTTGCCAGCCATGCCGCAAAAGAGTCGGACTGCGCTCTGGCGATATACGCTACCTTATAGGTTTCGCCGCCTTCGCCTTCGCCGTTGTCCGCTGCGGGTGTGTCAGAACCGCTGTTGCCGCAGCCTGCCAGTGCTGTCACTGTCATAGCCATAGCCAATAATGCTGCAAGATACTTTTTCATTGTTACCTCTCCCTTTCTTTTTTAGATTTTCACTTTTGTTTGCTTTATCTGAATTTGAAAATCAAATAAAAGCCTTTTCTTTTTGGGGCTTTGCCCCAAACCCCATCCGCTTTCTTGAAAGAAAGCGGCGCAAAGAACTTTACTGCGGAAAACTCCGAACCTCTCCCATCGCATGAAATGCGATGGCAAACGGGTCAAGGGCTGAAAGCCCTTGCAGGGGTTCGGGGACAGCGTCCCCGAGGTCTTATTAAGCCTTAGCGGAAGGTGCGTCCTTCTTCTGAAGGATAACCTTCGGTGCCTTTTTGTTCTTGAACCGGATATCGTACAGTACCGCCGCAACGATGATGCCGCCCTTAACTACCTGCTGTACATATGCGTCAACGCCCTGAAGGTTCATGATATTGTTCAGACAGCCAATGATAAAGGAACCAATCAGCGTACCGGAAGTCGTGCCCACGCCGCCGGAGAAGCTCGTGCCGCCGACGATTGCCGCCGTCAGGCCTTCCATTTCATAGCCCAGCGCGCCATTCGGCAGACCCGCATTGACACGCGCCATAAACAGCACGCCCGCGATACCAACCAGAACACCGTTGATTAAAAACGCTTTGTACTTGCTCTTTGCTACATTGATACCCGAAGCAATAGACGCTTCTTCATTGCCGCCGATGGCATAGAACGAACGTCCCAGCTTCGTATGATTCATAATATACCATATCACAATCGTTGCTGCAATCATAAAAATAACCGGAATGGGAATCGGCCCAATGCTGCCCTGGCCCAGCTTCGCATAATCGCCAATCTGGAGAATATTCTGCCCCTTTGTATACAGCAGGGCAAGGCCCCTCGCCGCCATCTGCGTCGCCAGCGTCACGATAAAGGCAGGCATTGCGAAATTCGCCACAAACAGCGCGTTAATCATATTGAACGCCACTGCAACGCCAATCGAAACCGCTACC
>ERZ777306.1513-NODE-1513-length-35666-cov-8.365449_pt1 | contig 35666 bp, 36 predicted proteins | sample MGYA00374966_ERZ777306 | MGnify/ENA primary metagenome ERZ777306 (study PRJEB29329, sample SAMN06343882) | mouse gut metagenome | isolation source: Mouse cecum | place: Austria: Vienna | collected 2014-11-15 ... | reverse complement strand
TATCAAAACCTGACGAAATACCGAAAATTCCATATTATGTGCTCCTGTATATTATAATAAGATGCCTACATTCTTGAGACCTAGTTTATCAAAAAACACCGATTCGGTGCAAGACCAAATGCACACCACGTTGCCCCGACATAAAAAGCCCCGCATTCGGGGCTTTTTCCTATTTGTTAAGTACCTTTTCCAGCTTTGCTCGCAATTTTTTCATATCATCATACTTGGTAAACTTACCCTTTTCAGCGATTGATATGTCGCCCGATTCTTCTGATACGACCAAAACGGTGGCACTCGACTGCTCTGACAGCCCCAGCGCCGCACGATGACGCGTTCCATATTTCCAGTTCAGGTTGTTCTGTGACAGTGGCAAAATCCCGCCGGCCGACGCGATACGCCCATTTTCAATAATCACGGCCCCATCGTGCAACGGTGTCTTGTTAAAAAATATGGTCAACAGTAATTCACTCGATATCACAGCGTCTATTGTCACGCCTTTTTTATCAATGGCGCTTTCGTCTAGCATGCTGGGGAATACAATCAATGCGCCGGTATGCTTTGCCGACATATATTCAACCGCCGATACTATCGCATCCAGTGAGCGCGTATCCTTTTGCCGCACGCCGCCGCGACGCAACAGGCGCCCCCATCCCTGGACATTGCCCAACAGCGCCATAAACTTGCGCAGTTCGGGCTGAAAAATAACAACCAACCCCAGCGACAGGAACAGCGCGGTCCAATGCAAAAACGCCCCCAGCAAATCAAGATGCGCCCACGACATCACAAAACTGGCAATCCACAGCACCGCCAGCCCCAGCAGTCCGCGGACCAGTTTTTCCGACTGCGTATTCTGTATAAAGCTTCGATAAAATAACAGCACCATCGCTGCAATTATAACAATCTGAATAAATCCAACCCAGTTAAACATGTTTATCGCCCTCTTGTTTAGTTATCTATTATGGTTTCAATTAAATCACCGATTGGCGCCCCCATCCATTCCGGATCGTCGCGCATATCGGGCGCACCACGGCTAAGCGCTGTTTTACACGGCTGGTCGTCCGCCAGCCAGTTTTCCAACAAATCGCCCGCCAACAGCCCCAGCCCGGCACCGGCCGCCAAACTGATACCACCCGTAAACGGCGCCAGCAGTAATCCAATACCGGTTGCCGATGCAACCTTGCCCGCAACCGCCGCGCCACTTATTCTTATATCAGGTTCTGCCAAATTGCCAGAAATTTCTACGGAATTCATAACATTTCCCGTCAGCGACAGTTTTAATCCGCGAACCGGCACCGTCGTCAGCGCCAGACGCATGCTTTCTTCTCCTAAATCCAGACTGCCCGCCAGACGCAGATTTATAGCGTTCGTTTCAACCGCAACACCATTTTCAGTCTCTATTCGCCCATTTCGAATCTTGGCCGAAATGGCGGCACATGAAATCTTTATCTGGTTATGCTTTTTCTCGGACCGGAACAAATCCTGGATGCCGTGACGCAGGCTGGTCAGGAAATCCGTGCCATAAATATTTGCAACCAATGCCGAATGCGCATACCCCGAGCCATTCGAATAAATCTGAACAGGACCGGTCGCCGTCTGCATTAATTCCGATAAATCGGCCCCGCGCCCACGTAAATAAAACCGCAGTCCCACCGGCAGATTAGATATCAAATCAGGGGCACGCACCTGGTCGAGTATCTTTCCAACCTGAATGTTTTCGCCCATACCCGCCGCAATGATATCCAATGTTCCGTCAGGCTCTATCACAACATCTGCCGCGGCCTCTGTGGTGCCCCCCCCAATTCCGGCATGCAGATCAATGCGTCCCTGGCCGCTGTTTATGCGCATGCTCAAATCAATATCAGCCAGGGTCAAATCCCGATAAACAATCATCTTGTCAATCTCGGCACGCAGATTCATGTCAAATTTCAAAAATTCCTTGCCATACAGTGGAATGTCTTTGAACACGTTCAGTTCCCTGTCGGGACGACCGCGGCGCTTAGACGCATACAGTTCCGGGAACAGTTCCATCAAATTTATCCGACGCGATTCCAGATTAAGCGTAAACGTGGGCTTTTTCCGTGTCCAATTATAATCCCCGGAAAATGTTATCTCGTTCCCGCGTACCAATGCGGTTGATTTGCGAAATGTTATCTTGCGCCCATCAAATCCGCCGGCCACATTCACACTCATTGTCGGCATATATGCCAATTCCAGGTTCAGCATCGCCCCCAGTGCGGCAACATCTGGGATATCGCCGCTTAGCACGAAATCAATCGGCAAGCGGCTGGTGCCTTCCAGTGCGACATTCGCAATCAGCGCATTGCCGCCCGTAGATATTGCAACCCGCACGGGATAAACTTTCCGCTCGGGGTTATATTCGGAATAAGAAACAATAAACGGATAAACTTTTTCAGTCGGCTTTATCCATCCGGCATATTCGCGGGCATCATCTTTTGGGATGTATTTAATTTCAAACCCGGCCAGAGAATACGTTCCATCCAGCAAATGCAGTGTCAGATTTTTTACCTCAACCCCGCCCAGGCCCGGATCTGCAAATGGATATTTCGGCTGAACCGCCGCCACATCCGGGGCATCATCGGCATTAGCGGCCGTGTCTTTATCAGTTTCGTCGGCATGCGGCGATATGGAGTATTCACCCTTTTCGTTTCGCTCTATACAGACCGATGCGTCATTAATTTTTACGTTCTTTATCGTCGGCCGGTCACGCAACAGCGACACCAAATCCAGCGTAACATCGATTGATTCTGCACTGAATGCGTATTCATGGCGCGCCCACTGCGCATTTCGAACGCGCACCTGGTGCAACTCTATGCGCGGACGCAATGAAAATTTCCACGATACCGCGCCGTCAATTTCTATATCCACCCCTGTCGCACCGCGCAAAATACCCAATATATCGCCACGCAGTGTTTCAAGGTTAACCTGGCTTAGCGCGATAACAACGGCCACCACCAGCCCCATAAAAAATATCGAGACTATGCGCGCAATTGTAAAAAACAAATTTTTTCGAAACAGCATTTTTATTTAAGGCAACTTCAGTTCCAACAGCCGAACCACCGGCTGCATAAATTCCGGCATTTGGGCGCGCAACGTTATCAGCCGGCCCGTTGACGGGTGCTGAAAGGTTATCTTATGCGCGAACAAAAACAAGTTTTTCGTATTCGTCAAAGAATCCAGCCCCGGCATCGCACCGCCGTTACCGTACAGTGCATCCCCAACAATGGGCGCATTTAATGACACCGCACTGTGAACGCGCAACTGGTGCGTACGGCCCGTCTTTGGCGAAAACAATACCCATGACAGCATCCCCGCCGCCTGGGTCAAAACACTATATTCGGTAACAGCATGCTGTGGCCGCGGCCCCGTTCCGCCATCCAGACGCCGCGGCGAATCAAACACCTGACCTTTTAGCATATAATTATCTATGATTCCACGTTCAGGACTTACCCGGCCATTTAACAGCGCCAGATATTGTTTTTGTGCGGTTTTGTTTTGAAACTGTGCCGCCAGTTTTTGTGCCGCCGTCTGATTTTTTGCCACAACCAATATACCGCTGGTTTCGCGGTCCAAACGGTGGACTAATGCAATCTTGTCATACGGGAACAAGGCCGCCGCCATTTTATCCACAGATTTGCGAATCCCCGTTCCGCCCTGAACTGCCAACCCCGCCGGCTTGTCAAACACAACTATATCATTGTCATCATGAATAATGCACTGGCGCAACGATTCCAAATCAGCCAGCGAAAATGCATCGCCGGCCTCTGACTTTTTAGGCGCATTCGCATATCCGGCAACCGTCGGCGGAATGCGCACCACGTCGCCCGCCCGCAAAATTTCGTTTCCAGAAACACGCGATGAATTCACACGAATCTGGCCGCCGCGACACAGCTTGTAAAACTGGCGCTGGGGCATTGCGGGGAAACGCCGCAAAAACCACCGATGCAGACGCGCACCTTCTTCTACCTGGGAAACAGTTACCATATCCGCCATAAAACTATTCGCCGTATGTTATATAAACAGTGTTTTTGCCGTTTAAATCGTTACAGTTGCCAGCGGCGCCGCCCTGGGTTCCGTTTGACATCTGGTAACCAATCGAATCAGACCATGCCTTGGTCACAAAATATTTACAGTCACCCTCCGACAGGCCCGTCACAGAAACAATGAACTGGTGCGAATTTGCCGGATTGACATTCAGCTCATACGATCCGCCATACGGGTTTTTATTAGACATCCCGATTGCACCAAAAATTGTGGCGTTGTTTATATGCGAAAAATCGTCATATTCGCCCAACAACTGGCGCACGCCTGTTACCATCTGGATAACATCATCGTTGACACTGTTGCGCTTTTGCGTGCGCATCGCGGTTGAAATCATGCCGATTGCGCCGACGGTAATAACCCCCATAATCGCCAGCACCCCCAGCATCTCTATCATAGAACGTCCGGATTCCTGATTCATGACTTATTATTCCCCCATTTGCTATTTGTTTTTCAATATTATATCATATTTGGCATGAGTATTCAATTTTCAGATTTGATTGAAAATAGTCCCAGTGCCCCCGGCGTATATAAAATGTACGACGTGGACGGCACCCTGCTCTATGTGGGCAAGGCAAAAAACCTGTCGAACCGTCTAAAACAATATATGGACATAGGCAAACTGGAACTGCACAAACAGGTTATGCGAACGCTGGTAACGCGCGTAGAATGGGAAACCGTTCCGACGGAATCAGACGCGTTGCTGCGCGAACAGGAATTAATAAAAACACAAAAGCCCAAATATAACATCATGCTGACTGACGGCAAGATGTATCCCATGCTGGCGCTGACGCAGTCTGAATTTCCCCGCCTGCTCAAATTCCGCGGCAAGATATCACAGCGCCGCGACGTATACGGCCCGTACCCGTCGGTGGCGGCGCTGAACGAGACAATAAAAACAATTCAAAAGGTATGCCAGCTGCGCACATGCACCGATACATTTATGAGAAACCGCGCGCGGCCCTGTCTGCTGCATCAAATCGGCCGATGCAGCGCCCCGTGCACATTACAACAGACCGACTATGCGTCGCGCGTATCACTGGCGCGCCGAATACTAACCGGCGACAGCGAACCCATCATCGCAGATTTATCGGCGGCGATGCAAAAACATTCGGCAAACATGGAATTTGAATTGGCGGCCACATGCCGTGACAAAATAGCCGCATTAACACACACCGCAAACCGCGGTATGCGGCGCACACGTGCACATAGCGCGAATTTAGACTGGCCGGAAACAGTTGCTCAATTACAGCAATGGCTGGGGATAAAAATAGAATGTGCGGGCGTGTTTGACAACTCGCACCTGTTTGGGCGAAACCCGGTTGGCGCCATGATAGCATTCGGACCGGACGGTTTTATCAAATCATCTTATCGCCACTTTAAATTAAACGATGCGGCGCGTGCCGGAAACGATATCGCAATGATGGCGGAATTCGTCGGGCGCGCCGTCGAACGCGGCCCTAAACTGGACCTGATTATCGTTGACGGCGGACGCGCCCAATGGAACATCGCACATAAAACCGCACCAAATATTCCCATCCTGGGGGTAACCAAGGGCGAAGTGCGCGACGGCGACGAGCACTTTATCCTGCCCGACGGGACCGAGTGTCACGACATGCCAAAAGATTCGAAACTGTTTTTATTACTGCGCGCCGTTCGCGACGAGGCACATCGTTTTGTAATCACATATCACCGCACGGTCCGTGCAAAAACAGTAACCGCATCGGTCCTGGACGAGATAGAGGGCATCGGCCCCACACGCAAAAAGGCATTATTGTTGCATTTCGGTTCCGCACGCGCGGTTGGCGATGCGGATTTGGCCGCACTAATGCGCGTGCCAGGCTTGGGAAAAAATGCCGCCGAAAAAATATATGCCTATTTTCATTCCAACGTGATATAATAAGACTATTCATACAAAGGAGAAATTATATGAAATTTTTTGTAAACTTTTTATCGGCGTTCCGTATCGCGGCATCGTTTGCAATCATTCCGACACTGATGTTCCAGTGGTACTGGGTATCGTTTATATTGTTCGCACTGGCGGCAATATCTGATTGGTTTGATGGTTTTCTGGCACGCAAATATAATGTATGCAGTAAAATCGGCGGCGTGATGGATCATATCGGGGATAAACTGCTGGTGGTAAATACACTGATTATGCTGACTGTTATGATGCCGACATGGTTCATTGTCGTACCTGTAATCATAATGATTGTACGCGAACTCTACATCAGTGGCCTGCGCGAATTTTTGGGCACCCAGAAAATAGAAATGCCGGTACCAAAGGCGCGCTTTTCCATGGGCAAGATAAAAACCACACTGCAGATGATAACGATTGTGGCGTTTTTGGGATTGTTTGTAATGACGACAACCGTATCGCCGGCTGGAATCACGCGCAGCGGCCTTATCGCGATGAACATCATTTCCCAGATTGGCATATTTGGACTGTGGCTGTCGTTGCTGGCATCCGTTTGGAGCGCGACACAATACACATTCACATTTGCCGAAAAAATAAAGAAAATAAAATAATAGAAAAACGCTCTATGTACATGAAATCCGCCCCGTTTACAGGGGCGGATGTTTTTTTGTCGGCATCAAAAAACACAATTTCATTATATGTTTTTATTTAACAGGCTTAACACATCTGCCGGCTCAATTTATTAAAACCATCCTTTTTTACCGGGCTTGGTCTCTGCAAATTCTGCCAACAGCTTTTTCTGCTTGTCCGTCAGTTTGGTCGGAATCTGTATACCAATCTCTATATACATGTCGCCATAACTGCCCGCGCGTCGCCCCGGCATTCCATGCCCGCGCACGCGCAGACGCTCGCCAACCTGGGTTCCGGCCGGAACCTTTACCGCCAATGTTTTATCATCAATTGTATTAACATCAATCTCGCCACCCAGGGCCAGTGTGGTAAACGCAATATCCATATGCATAATCAGATCAGACCCGACACGTTGGAAACGCTTGTCCGGGCGCACGCGCACATCCAGGTAAAAATCACCGGCCGGCCCACCGTTTGTACCGGCCTCGCCCTGGCCCGCCAAACGCAGACGCGCGCCATCCTCAACACCGGCCGGTATTTTTACCTCCAGCGTGCGGGATTTATGCACCGCCCCAACACCGTCACATGCATCGCATTTCTTTTCAATCTTGTGACCGATACCGTGGCATTCGGGACACGGGGCCTCCATCGCGAAAAATCCCTGTTGGGTGCGGACATATCCGCTGCCGCCACATTTTGGACAGCTGGGGGCGGGTTTGCCGTCGGCGGTGCCGTACCCGTGACATTTTTCGCATGTCGCGTTACTTGAAAACTTAACCGTATGGGTTTTGCCAAAATACGCGTCTTTTAAATCAATTACAACCTCGTCTAGCAAATCACGACCGCGCCGGTTTGCCGCACCACGTGACGCAGAGGCGCCGCCCCCGCCAAAATCACCAAATCCAAATCCGCGCATCGCCTCGCGCAGGATGTCCTCCATCCCGGCACCACCCCCCATATTAAAATCAAATCCACCCGCGCCAAACGGATTTCCGCCCGCACCGGCCGACGCACCATTGCCGCCGGCGAACGCCGCGTTACCAAACCGGTCGTATGCCGCGCGTTTTTGCGGGTCTTTTAATATGTCAAAGGCGTTGTTTACCTCCTTAAACTTATCCTCTGCCGATTTATCCCCAGGATTGCGGTCCGGATGATATTTCATAACCAGTTTATGATAAGCCTTTTTAATATCAGCGTCCGATGCATCGCGCGCCACGCCCAAAATTTCATATGGATTACTGTTCATTTTATTTTTCCGTATTATTTTCCAAGAATATATAAGTCCATTATACTAAAAATCAAGCCAAATGAAAACCCAGGATAACAGAAATATGCCATCCTGGGAAATCATACCTACTACAATAATATAGTCTATCGGCGGTGCTGCAAATAATCTGCAAACGCATTCAGGTTAAAAAATGTGCGCTTGCCGCCGCAAATATTTAACAATTCTGACTCTTGGGATGATGCCCCCTTAATAAGAACCGGTATAATGCGCCACTTGGCCGGCCAGGTCATATCATTTACCTGGGTCCCCAGGATAAAGTTCATCGACGCTTCGTCACGGCCCGTAGAACGGAACAAATAGTTACGGTTAGATACAAACGGGCTGTTTATCTCGTAATGCGCGGCGGCATTCATCGCAGGCGCAATAGAGCGATACTGGGCTTCCAACGCCTTTGCATTTTCAGGAAAAGCCAGCTGACCGTAAAACTCTATCGTAACTTCGGGTTGAGCCGCAATCTTTTCCAGCGCCGCCAATACACCCGGGCGCAGCGTCGGATTCTGGGCACATTTATTCAGCACATATGCCATATCGGCCTTTAACATATTGCGCCCCAGACCATATCTGTATGCAATATTTAATGCCGTCGCCTTGGTTCGGCCATAATCCGCAATGGCAACATCAGAAAATTTTTTTTCAATCGGTTCAAAAACAATACCATTCAAATCTATAATAATATTCTTACGCATAATATCCTCGCTGTGATGTAATTTCTCTAAATTTATACTAAAAAAATATTTTTGTCAAGACTTTTATGTAAGTATGTATTCCCACCGCATATCGGATAATATTCTTTAGGCTTGCACAAAACGGAATAATGTTATAATAATTATATGCTATGACAGACACATCTACACACACATACGACGCATCAGATATTCAGGTATTAGAGGGGCTGGAGCCTGTTCGCCTGCGCCCGGGAATGTACATTGGCGGTACGGACGAAAAGGCGTGGCATCACCTGCCGGTGGAAATCATGGACAACTCGATTGATGAGGCGGTCGCCGGATTTGCCAAAAAGATTTCGGTTAACCTGATTGATTCCAAGACCATAGAAATCACTGACGACGGCCGCGGTATCCCTGTGGACGAACATCCCAAATATCCCGGCAAATCCGCATTAGAGGTAATTTTAACCACCCTCCATTCTGGCGGCAAGTTTAATAATAATGTATATAAAACCAGCGGTGGTCTCCATGGCGTGGGCAGTGCGGTTGTAAACGCCCTGTCATCGGAAATGATTGTTACGATATCGCGTGATGGATATACATGGCGCCAAACTTTTGCCCGCGGCAAACCCACCAGCGCAATGATTCGCGGCGAGCCGACCAAGGCGCACGGAACACAAATCCGTTTCACAATCGACGACCAGATATTCGGCGAAAACGCGGTATTTAAGCCTATAAAAATATATCGCATGGCCCGTGCCAAGGCATTTTTGTCAAAGGGTGTAAAAATAGACTGGCACTGTAACCCGGCCCTGCTGACCGAGGATATGAACATCCCGGCCGACACGACGTTTTATTACCCCAACGGCCTGGCGGATTTCTTGGCCGAAAAAACAGATAACAAACCGCGCATCCTGCCAAAAATATTCAGCGGCAGCGTCGATTTCCCCGACGACAGCGGACGCGTGGAATGGGCACTGACGTTTTTAACAGATGAAAACGGCGCCGCATCAGACGACGGGTTCTTTTCATCATACTGTAACACAATCGCGACAATTGATGGCGGCACGCATGAAACCGGCTTTAAATCAGCAATTACCAAGGGGATAAAGGCATACGGCGAAAAAGTTAACAACAAATCTGCGGCAAATATAATCGGCGACGACGTATTTGATTCTGTTGCGGCAATTGTTTCCGTTTTTTATAAAACGCCGCAATTCTTGGGCCAGACCAAGGAAAAGTTATCTAACCCAGAGGTTGCCCGCTATACAGAGGCCGCCCTGCGCGACCCATGGGAAATATTCCTGGCATCGGATCCGAAAACAGCCAACGCGGTACTGGATTTTGTAATAAATCTGGCGAATGCACGAATCAAAACAAAGCAAGTAAAAGATGTCGCCCGCAAGACCCCGACCAAGCGTATTCGCATGCCGGCCAAGCTGGCCGACTGCTCAAAGCACGGAATTGAGGGAACAGAGCTGTTCATAGTTGAGGGGGAATCGGCCGGCGGTACGGCAAAACAGGCGCGCGACCGCGCGACCCAGGCGATTATGCCACTGCGCGGCAAGGTATTGAATGTTATATCCAATTCCGATGAACGATTTGGAAACAACAAGGAACTAAACGAGCTTATTGATATCATCGGCGCCGGCACGGCCAAAAATTGGGACGATAGCAAACTGCGCTATGAAAAAATAATCGTCATGACCGATGCCGACGTCGACGGCAGCCATATTGCATCGCTATTGATGGCATTCTTTTACCAACACATGCCCCAACTGATTTATGGGGGCCACCTATATCTATCATGCCCTCCACTGTACAAGCTGACGCATGGCACAGAATCTATATATGTTGATACCGACGAACAGCTTGAAGAGCTTAAAAACGGCAAATACAAAAACAAAAAAATCGAAATATCACGATTCAAGGGACTGGGCGAAATGATGCCGAATCAGCTAAAAGAAACAACCATGTCACCAAAGACACGCCGCCTGATTCGCGTTGAACTGCCACCGCGTACCGACGACGGGGCCGAGGATACGGAAAAAACACGGACGATAGTATCCGAGCTTATGGGCAAAAAGCCTGAATTCCGTTTCAAATTTATTACTGAACACGCCCAGTTTGTAAAAGACCTGTTCGTATAATGTGTCAACGTTGCCCTATTCCATCCAACGCCCTGCATACAACGTCTCTGGGCGAAATGCGCATCCGACGCAAACTGCTAAAAAAACCAATTAAATATTGACAAAACAATTTAATGTACTATATTGTATTTTGTAAAAGTCAATAAACAGGAGCTTTACATGACATTTCAATTCAATACTATAAAGCAGGATATTACCCAGCGCCCTATGGCACATACCCGAAAAAAGAAAAATACATATATCGTAAACATAAGCCCTATTTCTGGCGCCATCCATTTCGCATTATGCAAAACAACACCTTTGCCAATCGTGATAAAAAACGGCCAAACCATGCAAAATACTACAGACTGGATGACGGCAACACACTTTCCGAATCCGGGTGCACATCATTTGGTCGCAGACTATAACATGTTACAGCCGTTATTGGGCGATATTGCATCCACAGTGGTAGAATATCTGGACAAAGAAACAGGCAAGCCAGTGGCCTATCTTTACCCGACATCGCTGACAGTATGTGAAGGATTCGAAAACAACTATGAATCCCGCCTTAACAATCCAACGCGTAAAGATTTAAAATTTCAAATTGCCAAGCGCCAGCAACTGTTGGAAATAGCATATCAAAACACGAAATAAAACAGCCGCCCCAAACGGGGCGGATATTTTTTTATCATCCGGGTCTATTGAATACCCACCTGAAATTCGTCACCATATCCGGCGACCACCTGGCCGCGGATAGAGCATTTTATATCTTCGAACCCGCCTTTGACCTGGTTCTTTTTTATTACATTACTGGTAATCAATCCGCCGGCCGTACCCAATACAACCCCTGCAACAGAATCCGACACCAGGCGCGATGTATTAAAGTTGCCTTCCTTATTCTTCCATACAGACGTATTTAAACCATCCTTCAGCCTGTTTAAATTGCTGACTATCGAGCTAATAAGCTGTTGTTGTGCCTGGGCGCTGATATCGCAGCGCATCGTTGTACGATTTAATTGCTTTTTTTCGTCATTACATCTGCATTCATCACCAACCATATGGGCATCGGGAATTTTATCGCACAGCTTTTCTTCCTCGCTGGGTTCCGGCGCCAATGCACAGTTTTGCGGATTCAGCCCCAGTAACGCCGTATACAACGACATAAATCCTTCTTGTGTTTTGTCCGCCGACGCACAGTATGTATCTATCTGGGCAATCTGCTGTATGATTTCACTGTTTTCAGCGCAGGCCACCTTCCAGTTTGCAATAGTAGCCATTATCGTTGCATCACACGTATAAACCGCGACTGGCTGGCCGGAGTCAGGATTCGGATTCGTTACCACTGGCGCAACGGCAACGGCAACAGCCGAAACAGCCTTTTTTACACATTTTGCGTAAAGACGCTTACCATCGTGTGTTTTCCAACCTTTATTTTCCTCTGCCGGGGAAAATGTGCTTTCGCATTCAACAATCATTGTTGTTGAGCCCTGCTTATCGTAATGACACTTTCGATAACAGTTCTTGGCACCCATTTTTGTTTGAGAATCCAAACAAGATACATATGCATCCTTACAGCTTGAAGAAACACACTCTTTTTTCGCACTGTTATATTCACCGCTATTTCCGCATGTAATATACAGACAGGCATCCCCGCTTGCCACGATTACGCCGGATGCACCATCCAGAGACTTGCTTACAGTTGCTTTTATTTCCGCCTTTGTCCCCGTGGCCTGTTTATCTTGTATAGGGCTGTCACTGCAGATTGGCAGGCTGAACTTTTCCCACACGTCATCCGTGAAACCTGTACGACATTTAAAAACATCTGAGCCGTTTGTAACAATTGTCCCGTTTGGGCACTCATAATGCTCGCCTATTTGGTATGTGTCACACTCTAAACATTGATCTCCAAAATATAAGTATTCTTTCGCCTCATAAGAGACAGATATTTTTCCACCCAAATTGCTACCGACAACATAACCGGCATAGCCGCCCATTATCATCCCACCCGGAATCGGAGAGACAAAACCCGCCAATGCACCCCGTCTGGCGCCAATTAACGCGGCCAAATTTTTTATAGACGATTTTGCACCGCATTTGCTGGTCAGATAGCAGGCGTTTGTAATATCGTCATTTGTTCCAGCCTTTGCGGCTATTGGTAATATAGTTGACACACAAAGAATACATACGCAAAGTGTCTGTTTTATATTCATTTTTCCCCCAAATTACCGCCGCCTGAAAAACGGTGGTTTAATTAGGCATATATCTATGCCTTGTTTTTAGACATTTTAGCATATTTTCAGCCCTTTTCCAAATTCAATTTTCTGCCTAAAAAAAAGGACCGTTTTCCTGATGCGGAAATGTTCTCTCAACACGACGGCGCCCTAAATACAAATCAAGAAAAAACACACGCCCCATTTGGGGTGGTGGTTTATTTATATTCGGAAATCATCTGGGCAATCTGGGCGGCCAATACCAGGTCTGTTTTCTTTGCCTTTTCAACCTGGGCAATCGCATACAAAACAGTGGCATGATTACGATCACCCACCAGGCGGCCTATTTCCGTCAGGGACATTGTTGTCGCCCCCTTTAACACGGCCATCATTGTCTGACGCGCCATAACCAGCCCGCGTGCGCGACCCGTGCCGCATACCGCATCATAGGAAACGCCCAGCTTTTCGCACATGGATTTTACCATTGCAATCGGTGTTTTTGCTTTCTGCAGAGTATCCGCCAGCAAACGCTGTGCCACATCCATATCAACCGGCGCCCCCATTAATTCTGCATATGTCTTGATTTTGGTAACAACGCCCGCTACAACATGGCCATCAGATGCCATGCGCGGCAAAATAGCGTCTACAACATCTGCAGCAACACCGGCACGACGCAGCATTACGCGCTTTACATGCGCGTTTGGCGCCGCAATATCCGCCACCAGACCCGACGCCAGCACGGACTGTGCACGGCGGTCAAACCCGGTCAGATTATTCGGCGCACCGGACGCGGTCAGAACAACATTTTTGCCCGCCGCGCGCAAATCCATAACCAACTGCAGGAATTCATCCGTCGATGCACGCTTTCCGGACAAGGCCTGAACATCGTCCAAAATAAAAATATCACAATTGCGGCAGTAATCCTTGAATGCAAAAACACTTTTTTCATGCAGGCTGCGCGTGAATTCTGCAACGAACTGGCCGCCGGACATCAGAATTGCGCGCCCCGCCGACGCCGCCTTGATGCAACCCGCCAACATCGATTTTCCCGCGCCAGACGCACCATAAATAAACAACGGCGAAAAAGATACCGCGCCGGAGGCAACTTTCTTGCATGCGGACAAAACAAACGCGTTTTCATCACATGCCACAAATTCATCAAACGCCGCCGCATTCTCTGCCGGTGCCGCCGCCGTCTGTGCCGCTGGTGCATATGCCGCCGCCGCATTGTCGTTTGCAATAATTGCCGCCGGTGCCGATGTGCGAACACATACCTTTAATCCTAGGCCGAATTCGGCCGCAATGGCGGACAATACATTGGAATAAACACTGCTGATAAAATCGGCCGAGAACTGATTCTGGGCACCCAACACCAAATCGTTGCCGGAAATATCAAAATCAAGGGGCGCAATCCAGGATGTAAACGCGGCAGAATCTATTTTTGCGGCAATGGCCCCCTTGATTGTTTCCAAGTTTGTCATTTCTTTTTTTGCCGCTGTCTGCATGCCGTTTCTCCTTTCCTTCCCTAAAAGAGTTTCCTGCCGCGCAAGAGTGTAAAAATCACCTGCACATAAACGCTAAATTTTACTTGTCCCTATCTGGATTCATAAAAATTTAGTGTTTATGTCTGCCCTACTTCTACTCTCTCTCGCTGTTTGTTTTGATCGATTCTCTCAATCGTTGGATACGTCTGTTACGTTATAAGATAAAATTCTATTTGCAACTCAATAGTAAACAATTTTCGAACATTTATTTTTTGACAACGATTCGTTTTTTTGCCAGATTTCTGCGCCTTGTATATACACTGTATATACAGGAATGGAATCATGTACGAACGTATCCGCCGTCTGTTTTTCTAACCAAACCCTGCAATTCCAAGATGACTAAATCACGCTTGATTTCCGAAATAGATTTTTTGACAACGTCTGCCAATACAGATTCGGATACCGCAATCGTGCCAATTGCGTTAAGCAGAATATTTTCTGGTGCGGATTTTTTTTCTTTTTCATTCTCATTTTGTTTCTGTGGGAAAAAATCCGATATACCACTGCATAATTTTGCCGCCCCGCGCGCAATCAGTGAATTGGGCCCGGCACTTCTGGAATCCGCCGGATGCGACGGAATTGCCCATATTTCACGCCCCAGTTCGGCGACGAATCGAGCGGTGCTCATACTGCCTGAATTTAAATCGGCCTCTCCCAGTATCAGTTTTTCGGCAATTCCCGCCACCAGGCGGTTGCGCTGTATAAAATTAGTGGCATTTGGCACATAGCCTACCGGCATTTCGCTGACGACAACGCCGCGCTCTGTGATTCGACGATACAGCGATTCGTTTTCTATCGGCCATACATAATCCGCCCCACCGGCCAACACCGCAACCGTCTGGGCATTTCCCGGGGCCGCCAACGCGCCCAGGTGCGCCGCGGCATCGGTTCCCATCGCCATTCCTGAGACAACCGCAACACCGTGCGATGCGAATTCACATGCCATATCGCGCATAAACCCCATACCTGCCGCGGTTGCATGACGCGTGCCGACCATCGCAACCGCCCGACGCCCCAGCGCGGCCAAATTCCCACGCGCGCTAATAACAGGCGGATGATTTTTTACCGCACGCAGGCCGGCCGGATACATCGGGTCGTCATCACATATATAATATATGCCCTTGGACGCGGCGGCGTCCATTTCACGCAGCACCATGTCGCGATGGGACTGCCCCAAATTCATGGCGGCCGCGGCCGCGGCCGGCGAACCATGTTCCGCAACCAGCCTTGCATAGCGTACCGGTCCGATACGCGGCGCACGCAACACCAGCAATTTTTCAAATAAATCGTTCATAATATAAAAGTATAAAAAATTTTACCTATCCGCCGAAAGGAAAATATGCACCCCGGCCTAAAAAAAATCCCCCGTACAGGGGGGAGATTTTATAATGCGGAATCCAGCGACAACAAATAGTCATAATTTATTTCCGTACACTCTTTTGGCCGCTCTGCATCACCGCTGATTTTATCCCATGCCTCGCATGCTGACTTCAGGCTCTTTATCTGTTCCATAATCTGGCCATATCTTGTCGAGTCGTTTTTCTTTAACACCGCCAGCTGGGAATACAGCAACTCGTTGTCCTTCAGCGCTTTTTGCCCCTGGACACTGCCGCCAATCAGCTTGTTTCCAAACAGTTCCATGGCCCCCACGCCAAGTGCCGCACCACCAACCGCACCGCCAACGGTTCCCCATGTGCGCGCGGTTTTCTTGGCATCAAGTATACGTTTTTCCAGCGATTTTTCATCCGCCCACGATCCGCATGTTATCGTCTGGCCCATTTCAAAATATTTTGCCGGAATGTCCGCAACACTTACCTTTGCATCATCGGACTTCATCTCAACACGAACAAAACAAGTATTGTTTTCCGGTTCATCAACATCTTCGACCATGGATGCATAATTGTTGATATTGCTATATCGCGACGCCCAGACAAAAGTATTGCCCACGCCTATATTATTATTAATGCAGGCCGCTTTTTCCTTTTCGCGCATATCCTTTTTTTCTTCTTCTGTCGGGATAGTTGCCTCTGGGGTGTCAACCTTTATACTGGGTTTGCTCACAGATGAGTCAGCCCCGACCGACATCGATGCCATTGACGCCATCGCATTAAGCTGATTTACAGATGCGGTTGCACGCGGCGCATTCATCTGGTGCGCGGTTGCGCGGCGCCCCTGCCCTGCGGGAGTCAGCGCCATGGCGGGTGTGGCCGCAATGCACAATACAACAAAAGGTATGAATTTTTTCATCATTCTCTTTCCCTATTCATTATTACTGTATTATATCATAAAATTCCCTTTAAATAAAGCACAAATAAAAAACGCGCTAAAATTCGCGCGTTTTCTTACTTATTTTTTCCACTTCCACTGAATTTTTGATTCCGTTCCGTGAATCAAGCGGCTTATATTTTCCCTGTGGCGCCACATACACAGTAATCCAACCGCCAAAAACGCATATCCGACAACATTTGATATACAGAACCCCAAAACAGGCATAAAACAGAAAACAACCACCGCCCCCAGTGATGAAAAACCGGACGACAATGCCACAATCAGCCACATAAGACCGCAAGTGATAAACGCAACCGGGCTAACAGCCAATACTACGCCAAACAGCGATGATATGCCCTTGCCCCCCTTGAAACGCAACCAAACAGGATAACAGTGTCCGACAACCGCGGCAAATCCGCACCATGCGCCCAAGCCTGCGCCCCCCAGATATGTACCCAAAAAGACCGCGGCAATCGCCTTTACCATATCCAATAGCCACGTTAGACCCGCCAGGCGTAATCCGCCAACCCTCATAACATTTGTGGCGCCGATGTTTCCACTGCCAACCTTGCGCAAATCGCCCTTGCCCGCCAGGCGTGCCAGCAAAAGCCCCATTGGAATACTGCCCAACAGATAAGAACATATTAAAGCAAATACATATACCATTTTATTTTTCCTTGATTTTATGTTTGTTTTCTATAAAATAGCAAAAAACATGGCTAAATAAAAGGAAAATAAAGTGGCAAATCACAAGTCATCTGAAAAAAGAATTTTGGTAACGGCAAAAAAGAACGCCATTAATACTGCACGTCGCAGCGCGGTAAAAACCGCAACAAAGAAAGCTGTTGTTGCGATTGAATCTGGCGACAAGGCGGCGGCAACAACCGCGGCACGCGCAGCGGAAAGCAAAATCATGAAGGCAGCCGGCAAGGTTATGCCGAAAAAACGTGCGGCCCGCAAAATTTCTCGCCTGACGAAGAAAGTTGCAAAAATGGCTTAATGCATGTGCCGTGGCACAAAAATTAGCGCGCCCTTTAGCGCGCTTTTTTGCGTATGGCATATCTGGCCGTACATCGGGATATTTTTTATTTGATGTGCCCGCCACTATTTTACCAAATCAACAATTTTGATACCACCCCCGTATATCCGGGACTGTTATAAATGTTCGAACAATACCGACATTAAATAAATATCATCCTTGGGTTATAAAAAAGAGTCCGGGGTGTTCCCGGACTCTTTTTTATATAAACAATATCTACATTTTAATTCAGCGGTGCGCCCCAATGCTGTTGGATTGCACGTTCTGAATCCATCGGGCTTACCAATACCTGTGGCGTCAGTATTACAACCAGTACATCACGCTGGCCCGATGTCTCGCGAGAGCCCGACAGCGCCATAAAGTCCGGGTCGCCCAATCCATATCTTGTGTCACTGCCCGTCTGCTTTTCAAATCCGGACACAACCAGCATCTGGCCCGATTCCATTATGATTTCCTGCATAAAGCTACGTTCTTCCACCTCCGGCAACTGTAATGTTACCTCTCCTATGGTCTGGGTCGACATACGCAACAGCTCGCGTACAGAAATCTTGAACAACAGCAGTATCTTGCCATTTTCCAGCACATTCGGCAACAGCTGCATCGAAAAACCGGTTTCCAAATCATCCTGATCAACGGTACTTGATTCAACAGTCGTAAAGTTACGCGATTCAAACCGTTTGATATATCCCGTTGTACGTGTATTTGTCACAGGCGCCACACGGTTGTTACGCGTCGTAACACCAACATTGGTAACCAGCGACACCTTGCCCTGTTTTGCCAGCGCCTGAATCAGCGCATTACTGCCCGCAACGCTGGAAAGACTGCCGTCACGAATCTGGTCCGCGGTGTATGCACCGCCAACCTCTACGCCGTTTTCAAGATGCGTGGCACCGGTCAACGCAGACACCGCGTTTGACAATACGGCAATGTTCATAGAGCTGGCATCCTGGGTTGCCAGGTTGTTTTTCGGATTTGCAACTATATTCAGCCCGGACGTGGAATTAATAGCCGCCGCCAAATTCAAACCAAACGCCGAATCATTGGAAATAGATACCTGCAGCACCTTTACGTCTATGGTTACCAACTGGGACAGGCGCTTGTTCTGGCGTGCAATATATTCGCCGACACGTGCCTGTACGGACGGCGGGGCGGTTACAGTTATGGTTCCCAAACTGCGCGACACGGTAAAGTCTGCATTGTCCGCCTTGCCGATGATGGCGGCAATGGCCTGTTCCACCTCGTCCCACTCTTTTAATGTTGATTCCAGTGAAACCTGGTTTCCGTCGTCTGTCTGGACAGAGGACTGGTACGACACATCCGTCCCCAGCGCATAAAGTGTGAAAGTTTTGGTTTCTGTTTCATAAAAGACGATGGCCTCTTTGTCATAATACCACAACAGGTCCAGATCCGTCGCAATCTGGCTAAGCAGGCCCGACAATTTCCCCGTATATGCGATGTTCATTGTCTTTTTAAGCTTTTCGCCATTTACCTGGCTGTCAATTTTTACCGGAATTCCCGTAATAGAATTGATGTCGTTCGCCACCACCTGCAGTGCGACCGGCTCGTTTAATAATATTGTAACACCGGTATCCGTTTCAAATTTACCCGGCAGATTGTTACGGTGTTCCAGCACGGTTGACTTGTTCCCCAGCCACACCCCCTCTGACATGGATACGGTATCACTGCTGGCAACCTTGGCGCGCGGCGTCTTGGACATTTCAAACGCATCGTATGCGTTGATAAAGTCCTGGTCGACCGCCGCAGACATCTTGGCCGACTGGCGCGTGGTACACCCGGCCGCCAGCGCACAAATCACACTACCTGCAATAAAAACTTTTATCGGATTTCTCATCTGTTTCTCCTACGGCGTTACGGATGCAACTATTCTTCGTTAGTCGAAATCACCAAAACGCGGTTCCCTTTATAAAACTTCGCATACGGCACCGGTGTCGCACGACCAAAATTACGCACCAATGCACTGGCCACGTCAACAAACCGTCCCTTGAATACGGCACTGGCCTCAATAGGATATTCACGCGGCGTCGTCCATACTAAATCCCAGCCTTCCTTATCACACCAAGACTGCAAAACCTCGCGCAGGGTTTGGCCATTCGCAACAACCCATGAACGCACCTGATCCTGTAATGTAACCGGCGCCTCTGCATCCGCGGACAGGTCAACCGCAATTTCACTATCCGACACCATGGCATCATCCTTTCCCCCAACGCCGGCATCCGTATCGGTCGGAACAAAACCCATCTTGGCGGCATACGCGGTATATCCATCTGCATACCCGCCGCAATTTTTCCGACTACTGCGCGACACGGCCAGAACATTTCCGCCATCATCCTCTAACACTTCCCTATGTAACAGCGGCATTTCAGAACCATTGTTGCACTCGTCGTCAAAACCGACCGGAATCTGTGTGCCATGCAGCATGTTCGCCCCGCCGGACCATCCGCCGAAATCGCCGCGCGCGCCCATGTTGAAATTATTTTCAACAACCAAATCCGCCCCTATCTTTGACACGATGCGAATATTGTCGCTCTGCTTATCCTTGGCGCACAGGCCCGATTCACATGCAACCTCGACATCTGCATCCGACCCGACCAACGGCCATGCCGGCACAGATACCGGCGTCGGTGCGGGAACCTGCTGATAATATTCCTCAACCTGGGTTTCGGTTATATTCTCGTACTCGCCCCCGCGTTCCATGGTTTTATCTTCGGCGTAAAAAACCTCTGACGTGACAACCTGGGGCAAACCGTTTGCCGCGAAACAATAGCCGGCCGCCGTTGCAAACATGGCAAAAATCAAAACCTTGCGGAACATGTTTATTTTCCTTTCCTGTAAATTACATATATTTTATGCTTATTATAACAACTTGACCGAATCTGTGCAAGACCTAAAAAGCCCGCAAAAGATAAAATCGCACGAATCGGCAAAAGATGCTATACTGCCCGCGATGGGATATATTTTAAGGAACCGAACAAATGCACAATGAAATAATCTTAATCGTAACAATCACAACATGCGCGGCCTCCGTCTGCGCCGCTGTTTTCTGCATACTGGCCGGCATGCGCCTGGGCGAAATAAAAAAGACCCTGACGCATCAGTACAACGTAATTGTAAAGATGCAGTCGGTACTGAAAAACAAGTCCGCCACGAATGCGGTTGCCGAAAATGCGGAAATGATTTACCAGGACCTGCTACAAAACCTTATTCCGATAATGGCGGCAATTGACATAATGCCGCGCAACACGACCGAGCATCCCCTGTGGCGCGCATTGGGTGGCATAATGGATGAATATGCAAAAAATCCGTTTGCCCTTGAAAAATTGCGCCGCTGTATAAAACTAGATAGCGAAATCGGACGCCATGTTGACAACTACATCCGCCGCGCGGACAACTTTCTCCAGCATCTGTCTGCAACAGAACCCGACGGCATTCTGGCCGCAACATTTACAGACGGGCTGTTGGGTCAATCGCTAACATTCTTTACCCAGGCAAAACAGCTGGCGGTGCGGGAATAGTCGAAACATGGCAAAATTAACCCCTGATGTTATTCGTGAAATATCCGCCGCCCGGGACGAGCCTTCCTGGTTGCTTTCATGGCGCCTGGATGCGTTTAACGCATGGCGGGCCATGAATGAACCGCACTGGGCCGATTTCGAATACGCCCCCATTGATTATGACGCACTGAATTACTATAACAGCCCCAGCCCCATCGATAATTCAGACCTGGCGGAAACATACGAAAAAATGGGTCTGCCAGAATCAGAGCGCCGCGCCCTGATGGGGATGGCAACCGACACTGTAATCGACAGCCGTTCCGTACATACGTCTTATACGGCGGAACTGGAAAAGCTGGGGATAATATTCCTGCCCATGTCTGAGGCAGTACGAGAATATCCGGACCTGGTAAAAAAATATTTAGGCACGGTCGTACCCGCCGCGGATAATTTTTTTGCCGCGCTTAACGCCGCGGTATTTTCTGACGGAACGTTTGTATATATACCCAAAAACACGAAATGCCCGATTGACCTGGCCAGCTATTTTCGCATAGAAACCGCAAAAATCGGCCAGTTTGAGCGAACTCTTATCATTGCGGACACCGGTTCCGAGCTATCGTACATGGAGGGCTGTAGCGCCCCGCGACGCCCGGGCCACCAGTTGCACAGCGGCGTTGTGGAAATAGTTGCAATGCCCGGGGCATGCGTAAAATATGCAACCGTCCAGAACTGGTATGCGGGGGAATTCAAAGACGGCAAGAACAACGGCGGAATACTAAACTTCGTTACAAAGCGCGGACGTGCGGATGAAAACGCACAAATACTCTGGACCCAGGTGGAAATAGGCAGTGCGATAACCTGGAAATATCCATCAACCATTCTGGCGGGCCGCGGCGCACACAGTGATTTTTATTCGTTAAGCATCACACGCGGCGCACAAATGGCCGACACCGGAACAAAAATGATTCATATCGGCGACGAGACGGTCTCAAACATAGTCTCTTATGGTGTCGCGCTGGATTCTTCACGCCAGACATTTCGTAGCATGGTGTCCTTTTCTGGCCGGGGCGGAAAAAACGCCTCTAAATGTGACACACGCATAATAGGTCCCGACGCCGTGGCCGATACTCTGCCGACGATAATACACGCCAACCCCGACAATACGCAAAGCCACGAGGCGACAACCGGTGCAATTGATGCGGACGCATTGCGTTATCTGGAAATGGGCGGTATAGAATCCGACACTGCGACAGCGCTTATCATAGGGGCAGCGGCCGCGCCAGTAATATCGCGTCTGCCGATGGAATTTTTGGTTGAATCAAAACAGCTGATACAAATGGCGCTGGGGCACTAGCCGTCACACCAACACAGCACCCCGACAACATGATTCCCCCCGATTGCAACACAGTCAAATTATGATATAATCGACCATATATAACAGGATAAAAATATGTTGGAAATAAAAAATCTGTCCGTATCAATGGATGGAAAGCAATTATTGTCAGATATAAGCTTTTGCGTCGCACCGGGTGCACGCCACCTGATATCCGGACGAAACGGTTCTGGTAAATCAACACTGGCCGGCGCAATTGCAGGCGACGACAGATACAAGATCGATTCGGGAAAAATCATATTCGACGGCGGCGACATAACAACCGAGAATGCAACCGCACGTGCACTGCGCGGCATATTCCTTGGGGCGCAAAACGTCCCGGAAATACCCGGTCTCACCTGGCTAAGCTTTTTAAAGCACAGCGCCGCCGCACACGCGCATTTTCAAACTGGGCGCGACCTGTCGATGGGCGAATTTTTATCTGCGCTGGAATCGGTGCGCACAAGACTGGACATTCCAAAAGAATGGCTTAATCGCAGTGTTAATGTCGGTTTCTCTGGCGGCGAACGCAAACGCATGATGCTGTTGCGCCTGCTTATGACGCGTCCGCGGTGCGCAATACTCGACGAACCCGATTCAGGCGCGGACGCCGCGACCCAGCATCTTGTCGCCGACATAATGCATGAAATGAAAGAGACCACCTTTTTATTTATAAGCCACCAGAAAAATTTTACAGACCTGGTTCAACCCACGTCACAAACAGTTATCTGCAACGGAACGACACAGCAGAATTAATCCAGGGGCCGCGCGCCCCGTTTTCATTTTGAAGCATGTCAAAGTTATGATAAAATATATCCAATGCAAACAAAGGATTAAAAAAATGGCAAACAAGAAAAGAAACAGGCTGGCGTCATGGATGATAACCCGCCCCGCCCTGTTCGCGGTAATATCATTTATAACCATGACCGCGGCATCCGCGGTGGTCGGAATGTTGGGGTCGCAAACGGCCAGCATTCTGGGGGTGGGCCTGATTATAATCGCGTTCCTGGGGGCGGCCGCATGGCTGATACGGACATTGCCGCACGAAAATCTTGACCGGCGCAGTTTTGTGGCCATCAACAACGCCCAAACAGTTGTCACATCCATTTCGTTTATTGTATCAACCCTGTTTATAATATCAAACGCGCGGGCAATTATGATCCATCTGCTGTACTTGGAATCACACTCCTCTGCAATGTTCCTGACGCTTATAATATCTTTGGCGCTGGGGTATCTTTACCTATGCGGAATATTCATTGGAAATCTGTATGCAAAATATCGCCGCGTTCGCGCAATGGGGGTATCAATGTGGAAAATACTGGCCACTGCACCGTTCGGTTTTTCCATGCTGTGGATACCGGGCTATTTAATGAACGAGACGTCGGCAAAATCACCCGCCTTGGAAATGTCCCGGGGATGGTATTCACGGTTAACAGACCGGATAACGTCATCGCCCATGACTGCAACAATCGTTCTGGCGACGCTTATCATCATCTCGGGCTTTACATTCGGGTTTGCCGCAATCTTGCTTACCTTTGGAATGGGGATAATTTTTGCGGCATGGTCCGCGATAACAGGTCCGGACACACTGCGTAAAAATATCGGGGGCACATACGCAACTGTCGCAATAATTTTAAATATCGTAATGTGGGTATCGGTCTTGACATATTCGGCACTGGCGCCGGGCAACCGACATGCGCCGGAAAATATCATACCAATCACTCAAACCCAACCCACAACCGCGGAATAAAAAACGCGCTATGTGCATGATTTACTGGGGTACAAGGAATTATACATTATGTCAAACGGTCTTATTTTATTTGTCGGTGTAATATTTTTGCTATGGCTGGGGCGTACTATATTTATCCCGTTGCTGGTGGCAACTTTTCTGTGGTACCTGATAAATGCAATCAGCGCATACTACCGCAAGGTGTTCCCGTTCAACAGGTCGCGCGACTCCAAATATCCAATTCCAGCGCGCGTGTTTGACTGGACATCAAACATTCTTGCCGCGGCAACAATTGGCGGTGCGATATACCTGTTTATAACACAAATCCGCCCCATGTCCGAAGAACTGATTGCAGGACTGCCGGCGATGCAGGCGCGCATTGTCACACTGGGCGAATTCCTGTCCGCACGCCTGGGCTTCAAATTTGATGCATCCCTGATACCAAACGTCAGCAAGATAGCAACAAATGTCGGCATGTCCGCGGCATCAATTGCAACATCAATCGGAATGATTGTCGTATACATGCTGTTCATGTTTGTAGAGCAAAGCACATTCAACCGCAAATTTGCATCAATGTTTCCAAACAAGCGCCAGTCAAAAAAAATGCGCTATATAATATCCAGCATCGATACCAACATGAAAAAATACCTGTTCGTAAAAACCTTTATATCTGCGGTTACGGGTATACTGTCTTATATATGGCTACGATCGCTGGGACTGGAATTTGCCGGTGTATGGGCATTCATAGTATTTATAACCAGCTATATTCCAACAATCGGCGCAATTGTGGCATGCGGCCTGCCGATACTGTATTCGCTGATAAACGCCCCCACTCTGCAACAACCCATATTGGTCGCCACGGGACTTATTACGCTTCAGATTATTTTTGGAAACATATTGGAACCAAAGCTGACAGGAAAGACATTAAACCTTTCAACACTGGCAATACTTATAAACCTGGTCTTCTGGGGAATGCTGTGGGGAATCGCGGGAATGTTTTTCAGCGTACCACTGTTGGTGGCGACGTTCATAATTACCGCCCAGTTTGATTCCACGCGATGGATTGCGGTACTGCTGTCGGCAGATGGGAAAATACCAGACAAACGCGAAGAATAAAAAACGCGCTATATGCATGAAATCCGGGACTTTTTTAATCCCGAATTCTGTTTATCAGCGCAATCGCATTTTCTAAAATCACGCGCGCGGCCTCTGAATCCAGGCATTGTTTTATGTCATGCACACGAACGCGCCCCATTGATTCCTGGGCCGCAAAACTTGTTAAATTCTCGTCTATAAAGCATATTGGAAAATCGACGTATGTGCACAGTTTCGTGGCATTGCGCATAATATCGTCCATAATTTCTGAAACGGTTCCGTCAGAATGGACCGGTCGTCCAATAACAATTCCGACCACGTTTTCGTCGCGCGCAATTTCCGCAACCCTGGCGGCCCATGAATCATCGCCACGCGGCGTTACAATCGCAGGCCGCGTAAACACAAATTCGCGCGATGCATCGGATACCGCGACCCCCGTGCGGCGTGCACCCCAGTCAAGCCCGATTATGCGTCCTGTGCGTGGAAAAGCCTTGAAATCTGGCAGAATCATTATATAATCCTTTTGTAATTTTAATATAGGATGAAACATGGTGTTTAGCAAGCAGCAATTGCGCAAATTCGCAGACTTGATTCGAATTGAAATCCCGGATGAAAAGCTGGAAGAGATGAACATAGACTCGGTCGTTGAATGGCTGGATAAATTACAGAAAATTGACACCACCGGCGTTGCCCCGATGATTTCCCCGGCAGAGCATGTGGCACCGCGCCGCGCCGACATGGTAACCGACGGCAACATCCGTGATGCGGTTCTGGCAAATGCCCCCGACAAGGCGGGCGTATCTCGTGGATATTTCGCCGTGCCAAAGGTTATGGATGAATAATGCACTCCCACGGGACAAAAGCATCAACAGTAACAGAAATAATTTAAAGTGACCGATATGATTGATTTGACGATTACCCAGGCATTGGAAAAATTAAAAAAGCGCGAAATAAGCGCAACCGAACTAACACGCGCCTATCTGGACCGTATTGAAAAGTTCGGCCAGGATTTAAACTGCTATATCACAGTTACACCAGAACGCGCAATGGCAGATGCGGCGGCGGCCGATGCACGCTATGCGGCGGGAAATGAACTGGCGCTGGACGGACTGCCGATTGGGATGAAGGATTTGTTCGCCACACGCGGCATACGCACGACGGCGGCATCGCGCATGCTGGAAAACTTTATTCCGGAATATGAATCAACCATTTCACAAAAATTTATAGACAGCGGCACCGTACTGCTGGGGAAAACAAACCTGGATGAATTTGCCATGGGCACGTTCAGCAAGACCAGTTACTTCGGCGCACCCGTCAATCCATGGCAGATGGAAAAACGCTTGACGGCCGGCGGCTCGTCCGGGGGGGCGACATCGGCGGTTGCATCCGGACTGGCGATTGGGGGTACCGGAACCGACACGGGCGGCTCTATCCGGTTCCCGGCATCTATTACAGGCCTGGTCGGGATGAAGCCAACCTATGGCATATGCAGTCGATGGGGCTGCGTTGCATTCGCATCCAGTCTGGACACGCCGGGCCCTATTGCCCGCACAGTTGATGATGCGGCGGCAATGCTGGCCGTTATGGCGGGCCACGACCCACGCGAATCAACCAGTGCCGCAGACAGTGACATCAACGTCGGTGCAACGGTACCAACGGTTGACTTAAAAACACTGCGCATAGGCATAATAAAGGAATTCGCCGACGTTGAAATCAGCGCCGACATGAAAAAAACATTCAACGCGCGCATTGCGGATTTGAAATCGGCGGGCGCTGAAATAGTAGAGGTATCGATACCAAACATATTGGATGCACTGGCGGCATATTACATTATCGCCCCGGCAGAGGCATCTTCTAACCTGGCACGATATGACGGTATGAAATACGGTCTGCGCGTCGATGGCACAGATTTAATAGACACATACAAAAAAACACGGGCCGCCGGATTTGGCGACGAGGTAAAACGCCGTATGATTATAGGCACGGCCGTACTTAGCAGTGAATCCTATGACGTTTACTTTATGCAGGCCGCACGTGTCCGCCGCATGATTGCAGACAGTTTTCGCGCGGCGTTTGAACAATGCGATTTAATCGTATGCCCATCCGCGGCCGGTACCGCGATGCCACTGGATTCGGATCTGTCGCCGCTGGAATATTATGCACTGGACCTGTTTACGGTTGCAATGAACCTGGCCGGGGTTCCGGCGTGCAGTGTTCCGGCCGGTCTGGCTGAAAACGGACTGCCGCTGGGTCTGCAGGTGGTGGGGCCGCGTTTTGCCGACATGCGCGTATTGGGCCTGGCCAAGCATATAGAAACCGCCGCCGCAATTGATAATCGTCCGACAAAAGTAATGGGGAAATAAAAAAAAATGGCAAACGCCATAAATTTTCTGGTGGCTAGGGACGGAATCGAACCGCCGACACAGGGATTTTCAGTCCCTTGCTCTACCAACTGAGCTACCTAGCCAACTGCGAGACGCATAATAAGATACTAAAATATAAAAAGCAAGGAAAAAGAAGAAATGTTTACGATAAAGGGCAAAACTTGTGATTGGGAACTGGTTATCGGACTGGAAACACATATAGAGGTCCTGTCCAATTCCAAACTGTTCAGTGGTGCATCCGCCGACTATAACCCGACCATTTCACCAAATACCCAGGTATCAATGGTTGACTGTGCAATGCCCGGTATGTTGCCCGTATTGAATGAATACTGTGTCGAACAGGCTATTAAAATGGGTTTGGGCTTGAATGCCGAAATATCACGCCACAGCACGTTTGCACGTAAACAATACTTCTATCCCGACCTGCCCCAGGGTTACCAGATTTCACAGCCCGCGGACCAGCCGCCGGTTGTCGGACGCGGATGGGTTGAAATCATGGGCGACGACGGGACACCTAAAAAAATATTTATAGAACGCGCCCATCTGGAACAGGACGCGGGCAAGCTAAAACATGACGTGCACCCGACAAAATCATTCGCAGATTATAACCGTACGGGCGTGGCATTGCTGGAAATTGTAACATTTTTGGATGTAAAAAATCCGGAAAACAATTCTTATATATCATCCCCGGACGAGGCGGAAAGATATCTGCGTGAAATTCGTGAAATCGCACGCGCACTGGGCGTGTCAAAGGCGAACATGGAAGAAGGCTCTATGCGCGCCGACGTCAATGTATCTGTTCGCCCCGCAGGCAGCACAGAATTCCGCACGCGTACGGAAACAAAAAACATGGTTTCCTTTAAATTTATCAAATCCGCCATCGAGTACGAGGCCCGCCGTCAGATAGAAATATACGAATCAGGTGGCGCTGTTTCCCAAGACACCATGCGCTATTCACAGGCAGACGGAACAACATCCGTAATGCGCAGCAAGGAAGACGCGCTGGATTATCGCTATTTCCCGGATCCTGATTTACTGCCGCTGGAAATAGACGACGCAACGATAGAGCGCATACGGAATACCATGCCGGAACTGCCCGCGGCGACGCGTGCACGATATACGGGCGAACTGGGGCTGGCGGAATATGATGCGGCACGCCTGACGGAAAACACGGATATATCAAAATGGTTTGACGCGGCGGTTGGCGATAAAAAATCACGCGCAAAGCAAATCGCAAACTGGATGATTTCCGAACTGTTTGCACACCCGGAAAACTGGGATGAAAAAAACGCTGTGGATACAGCTGAGCCTGGCGCACCGCGGATTATCACACCGGAAAATTTAGCTGAATTGGTTGACATGATTTCTGATAAATCCATCAACGGAAAACAGGCAAAGGAAATCTTTATAAAAATGCTGGACGGCGAAACAGGCACGCCACGCGAAATCGCAAAACGTTTTGGCATGGAGCAAATCACCGACACCGGCGCAATCGAAAAAGCGGTCGATGATGTAATCGCCGCGAACCCCGCCCAGGTTGAACAATACCGCGCGGGCAAAACGGGCCTGTTGGGATTTTTTGTGGGCGGCGTAATGAAGGCCACCGGTGGCAAGGCAAATCCGGCGGCTGTAAACGAGCTGCTGCGTAAAAAGCTAAGCTAACAGTTACAGAAAAAAGGAAAAGAAATGAAAATCGTAACTATTATCGAAAACAATCATATTACCGGTATTGTATATGGCGTAAAAGAAGTCCCTGATAATATTACTGTCTGCAACCGCAAAAATTTGATCCGCCAGTATCAAAAAGCTCAGACAAAAAAAGCCGCTATCTTACTCAAGCGCGCAGAACGCACAAAGAAAAAATAATACACACGGGCCCCAATGAAAAAATTTTTTATCCAAACATTCGGCTGTCAGATGAACGTATACGACGGCCAGCGTATCGCGTCAATGTTAACCGGACGCGGCATGGCTCAAACACATGACATATCGGATGCTGACATAATTATTCTTAACACATGCGCGGTTCGCGCCAAGGCAACGGACAAGGTGTTTTCCGCCCTGGGGCGTATTCGCCGCGCCAAAAAGCCCGATGCCCTGTTTGGAATTGTTGGCTGCGTCGCGCGCGAGGCCGGCGCCAACGCCTTCAAACGCATACCAGAGCTAAACTTTGTACTGGGGCCGCAAAGCTATCACAAACTGGCCGACATATTGCAAGACCCGGATACAAAATTATTAAACATTGACCTGGGCGGCTTGGAAAAATTCGATGAAATGCCACAAATGAGCCAATCGCCAACCGTGGCCTATATCCCCATCCAAGAGGGATGTAATCATTGCTGTACATACTGCATCGTTCCATACACACGCGGCCGCGAGATATCGCGTTCGTTTGAAGATGTCGTCCGCGACAGTCTGCATGCGGCGAACACCGGCGCCATAGAGATATGTTTTCTGGGGCAAAACGTTAACGGATACCGTTACACGGACCCATCCGGCAAAACATACCGCCTGTCGGATCTGATTCGCGCCATCGCGCCATTGCCGGAAATAAAACGCATCCGCTTTACATCCAGCTATCCAACAGAAATGACAGACGACCTGATAGATATGTTTAGAACAGAACCCAAACTGTTACCATTTCTGAACATGCCTATACAAAGCGGCAGCCCCGATGTATTGACAAGAATGAACAGGCCGTACGAATTGAATCTATATATAGATATAGTTGACAAATTACGCGTCGCCCGACCCGACATTCAGATATCCAGCGATTTTATCGTTGGCTTTCCCGGCGAAACGGATGGCGATTTTGAACAAACGCTGAATATCGCACGCCAAATAAAATATATAAATTCATATTCATTTAAATATTCGCCCCGCCCTCACACGGCGGCCGCACTGATGCCAAACCAGATTCCAGAAAACATAAAGGCCGCGCGATTGGCAGAGCTGGACGCGACCCTGAACGAAATTCAGCGCAACTTTAACGAAAGCTGTGTCGGACGTACGCTGGAATGCCTGTGCGAGGGCCCCGATAAAACAGGCCGCCACCTGGTATACCGCACGCCATATATGCAACAGTGCATAGTCGCGGCAAACAACGACGCCCCGTCGTTGGCCCGAATAAAAATTACCGCCGCCAACAAGGCGTCTCTGCGCGGGGAATTTTCGGATTAGAATCGAATCTTGGCGGACACAGAAAACATATAAGACATACCCGCGCTATCTTGGACGGAGTTTATAGATATGTCGCCACCCATCATGTCGTATGGCGACCAGATGCCCAGCCCTATTCCGGCATGCGTGTCGTTTGCGGAATTTATGCCGACATCGATTTTATATCTGTATTCCAAATCTATCCCGGCGGATACAAATTCCGCCTCGATTCCGGTGCGTGCATTAAAATCAGTATCCGCGTCAGAAAATATTCGCGCCCCATGATATTGCGCACCAACATATGGCCGAAAGCATCCGATTATCAGGCCAACATCCGCGAGACCATATATCGTCATCGCACGCGCGGCATCCTTTATGCGGTCATTGTCAAAAATATACGGAACGTTAAAATCCGCAAACGTCGCGCCTGCAACTGCACGGGCGCGAATAAAATCGCCTGAATAATTAATATTGAAATTACCGCCATACATCACGGCGTCAAAAACATTCAGGCCGTCATCAAAACGTCCCACCGCACCATATCCCGACAAACCGATATCCACATGCCCGCCTGGCGAGAATATGAATTCCGACGATACGCCGTATGCAGAAAAATTATCGGAATATATGTAAAACGGTCTGGCGCCCAATCCGACCATTGCACAGTCTTTACAACGCGGTACGAAAACCGCATTTATCATAAATTTATCAAGAACGCGCATCGGCCGCGTTAAACGAATCGGGTTCAATGCCACGCTATGCGACATTATATGGCGCAGCTCTGCCATGTTGCTGGCAGCGTCCAAGCGCCGCAATAATTCATCACCCGGCATAATATCACGAATCTTGTTAAGCATTATCCCGTCGTGTGTCCCAAGTATTTTATAGTAATCGGTTTCACGGACCAGATTAACATACAAATCACCGTTTCTAATGTCAGCCTTATACGCATACAGTGTCCCGGGCGACATACCGCTAATCACCACATTTGCATCGCCGGCCACATTGCGTATCACAGGCGAATCAAAACCGTCATATCCATCTGGCAGATTCAGCGTTATTACACCGCGCAATACCACACGCGACGGTCCGTCGCCCACAGATGCCAGACGCAGTCCCGGATTATCAAGCAAAATATCGCTGTCACGCAGAACCAATGTTCCGGCATTTACCCCAAGCATGTACAAATCATTCCACGACACCGAATGTGCGCCATCGGCCAACACAACATACGGCGCATCCGCCCGCAGAAATGTTACATCATCCGGCGTCTTGATAACTTGAACCATTTCGGCGCCACTGCCTAAATGAATCATCCCGGATACAGTACCGGAATTTTGAATATGAAAATCGCAATTGTCACAAACAAATATGTCGCTTTGTATCTCGGCCGCATTTTTAACACGAACAGAATTTTCTATATTAACCGAATCGGCGCTCACGACAACACCGGCCGCCAAATAGGTATCGCGGTCTATATTCATAAACGGCCCATAAACATCTGACACAATATTGTGCATGCATAACGAAGTGCCCGGAAAAACTATTCCGCCAATCATTACAACCAAAGCAGCAATCGCCCTTCTCATCTCCATCAGGCGATAAGGTTAGCATATAGGAAATTTTTCTTAAAGTAAAATTATAAAAAACACGCCCCGGATTTATTCCGGGGCGCAGACCCATGAACTTTGTTTATGGTACCGGACAGATTACAGCATCATGCCGCGATCAAAAGTACCCCATGCAGCCTTGTACCCGCCATCACGTTCCAGATAAATCTTGGCGTTGTTCAGCTGGGCTGCCGTCAGACCGCGGATGATAAATGTTTCTTCCAGACGGCCGCTCTTTTCAATCTTCAACTTCGGCAGGCTGATAGGCATGCTGGATTTGTCACAGCACATGCTGTCGTTGTTACAGCTGCCGCACTGATAGATTTTAACAGTGTATGTTACGCCCGGGCGCAAATCTTTCAAATCAACATCCATTTTCAGGCCGCTGTCTGTTTCCATGAATTTGATATATCCCATTTTAGATTCGCCGCCATGGCTGCTGCGTGTGTACATTTTTGCAGATACGCGGTTGATGTCCGCCTGTTCATATGTCTGATAGAAAACAACGGTTTCCGTCGCAGCCGCCGGCTTTACGTGTTTCTTTTTCTGTCCGCACATTGTGCTGCATCCGCTAAGTATTGCGGCCGCACCCAGAACGGATGTGAACATTAACATTTTTTTGATAAGTTTTTGCATATTGGTCTCCTTTTTCCTTTTGGTTACGAAATACATTGTACAATATTTTTTTCATATTTTCGCCAGGTTTGAATTCCCAAAAAATACCGGATTTCATGCACATAGCGCCAGTTTATTGTCCTATAACTAAAACACGGCGATATTGATAAAATCATATCCACGGAGGAAATGAAAAATGTATGAACTGATACAAAACTTGATAGCATTTAAATATGCATGCAAAATGAATCACTGGTCCACGGACAACTATTCCCAGCACTTGCTGTTCGACCGCCTGACCGAAGATGTGGACACATGGGCGGACAGCGTCGCCGAGAGCTATTTTATGGCACGAGGCGAGAAAAAGGTGTTCAAACCCGACCTGTTGGCGCCAAAAATGATAAACCGCGATTTGGTAAAAATGTGCGAGCAAATAATATCCCGCACCGAAGAACTGTTAGAGGACGACGACCTGGACGAAGGCACGAAATCGCTGCTGGGCGACATAGAGGCGGCGTTCCTTGGCAAAATCGCATTGGCGCAACTGTCATAAAAAACCAATCCCGCGATGCGGGATTTTTTTATAAAAACAAACCGCGGCCATCGCGCGGTTTGTTTTCTGAAACAACTATTATTCGCCGTCACAAAATTTTGTGACGGCGATTCGCTATTAGAACATAAAGCGGATACCCAGGTCGCCCCCGATGTTATGCAGGCCGGACTGAATATCAACATATGTATAGCGAGCGGCCAAATCAACCGCGATACGCTGCCAGTCGAACGTTACACCCAACGAACCCATCGCAGAGAAACGAGTTTTGTCGTCGCTCCAGGAACCGATACCGTCTATGCGCTTGTCCATTTTGGTAAACGCAACACCGGCACCAACGCCGACGAACGGACGAACAACTTCATATGCGCCGAATTCCATGTATGTATTCCACAGCAACGTCTGCATTTTTGTTTCGGTCTTCAGACGCTGATCGCCATAACGCTTGTTATCTTTGGCCTTGCTGAATATGGACCATTCGATTTCGCTGCGTACTGTATCGCATACTTCCAAACCTAACGCTGCACGGCCCTGGTAAACCATATCATCCATGGATTTTTTGTGACCGTTGTGCTTTACGTTGACGTTGGTATAGCCCATGCCGCCGCGCAGACCGATATACGGATCCAGGCCAAACAGCTGCCAGCTGCTATTCTGATTTGCACCCGCAAATGCCGGGCATGCAATCAGCACCGCCAATGTCGAGATAACTATTTTTTTCATTTTTTCTCCTTTTTTAGTTGTGGTTGTGTTTTATTGTGTTTTCATGTCAACAATATAATTCTAGCAAAGCAATTCACAACTTTACATAGGTAAGGATTCCCCTATTCCACACTCATAAAATGGCTTTAATGCCTATGGCGGCGCGGACGGCTATACATATAAAATATATATGCACCAGGAGGAATACATGAAAAAGAAAGACGCCAATATAAATCCACGAACAAAATACTATCATGAAAAATATCCGCGCCAGCGCCAGCCATACCCCGGTCTTGATGCAAAAATGCGGCCTGTTCCAGACTGTGGCGAAGAAAGTTATGTCGGCTCTAACAGACTGGCCGGGCGCCGGGCCCTGATAACGGGCGGCGATTCGGGCATAGGCCGTGCGGCGGCAATTGCATACGCCCGCGAAGGTGCCGATGTTGCCATATCATATCTGCCATCCGAAGAGCGCGACGCACGCGATACCGCGCGATACATAGAGCAAGCCGGCCGCCGCGCAGTACTAATCCCGGGTGACATCGGCGACGAAGATTTCTGCCAGCGTCTGGTCACACGCGCACACAAGGGCCTTGGCGGACTTGACATAATTGTAATGAATGCCGGCTATCAGCAATACAGCAAGGATATAACAAAACTTACCACGGACCAACTGGTGCGAACATTTGCAATAAATGTGTTTGCAATGTTTTGGATGGCGCGTGCGGCGGTACCATTGTTAAAGCCGGGCGCATCAATCATAACGACATCATCAATTCAGGCATACCAGCCCGGCAAGGATTTGGTTGACTATGCATCAACCAAGGCTGCAATCGTTGCCTTTACCCGTGCACTTGCCAAACAATTGGCACCGCGCGGCATCAGGGTAAATTCGGTTGCACCCGGCCCGATATGGACCGCGCTCCAGGTCGCGGGCGGCCGTGCCACTGATTCAATACCGGAATTCGGCATGGACACGCCGCTGGGGCGTGCAGGCCAGCCGGTTGAACTTGCGGCGGTATATGTCTTGCTGGCATCTGATGCATCGTCATACACCACGGCCGAGGTATATGGTGTAACAGGCGGCAATCACACGATGTAAGAAAGAAATAATAATTTCTTGCAAATGCTCTAAAAAGATATATAATCTGCGGGTATTCGAAAGAATAGACCCATCGGGTGCGTAGC
>ERZ777306.1511-NODE-1511-length-35700-cov-5.433806_pt1 | contig 35700 bp, 31 predicted proteins | sample MGYA00374966_ERZ777306 | MGnify/ENA primary metagenome ERZ777306 (study PRJEB29329, sample SAMN06343882) | mouse gut metagenome | isolation source: Mouse cecum | place: Austria: Vienna | collected 2014-11-15 ... | reverse complement strand
AAGGCTCCGCAGTAGACGCATCCCGCCGTCGACAGCACGGCCAGCGCCGCCAAAGCGAAGATACAGGACAGCATAACAACGGAAAAGACGCCTGCAACCAAGTCCAGTACGAAAACTCCCGCACACGCCGGCCTTGATCGGAGCGGTCTCAGCGCTATCAAACCGCGGTGTAATTTCCTCTGACGCACCCAGCCGAGCGGCGATTTCCTGCTGGGTATAGCCCTTTGCCAGCCTGAACAAGAAACGCCCGCCATATTCGCCAACACTTTCCGCCGCGTCAGGAAATTATCACAATCTTTCCTACACGTCTCCCGTCCAAGGTGGGTAAGCGCGTAATACCTGCGCGGCGGGCCGCCGCTTTCTTCCTGCAAATAGGCGGTCAGCAGCCCGTCGCTTTTGAGCTTGCGGAGGATGGGATAGACCGTGCCATCCGCGATTTCGCAGTCATAGCAATCACGCTTCCTCGGCACTGAGAGCAAACAGTTCCATCACGCTTTTTTGTACCGCGCGTTCACCAGACACCTCGCTTTCAACGAGCGCAACGAGCACGATAAAACAAGGTTTAATCCTCATTATATTGGTTAATGGTTTGATCCGCAGAAAACAAATTTTCTCACAGACAACGCATAAGGGCTGCTCATCGAGCAGCCCTATGGTTCATACGACCGAACAGGGAATAACCGGCAGGCCGCGTCAGCTGCGGAGCATTGCCTGACGAGCAAAGACTTTGGCAGCAGCCGCGACGGAGCTTCTCCCGGGCGGAGGCTCCGCCGCTCAAGCGGCGCTATATCGCCATCATCAGCGTTCCGGCAACCACCAGGCTCAGGCCCCCGGCCATTCGCCGGGTCAGCCGCTCCTTCAGGAACAGGCAGGAAAAGGCCGCCATCACCACGATGCTCAGCTTGTCAATGGGCACCACCACACTGACTATTCCCGTGCTGATGGCGCTGTAGTAGCACAGCCACGCGCAGCCCGTGGCCACGCCGGACAGAGCGATATAGCCCAGTTCCCGCTTGTCCAGGGGGCGCAGTAGGCGCTGCTTGCCCTTTGCGAAAACGATCCCCCAGGCCAGGACGAGCACCACCGCTGTGCGGATGGCCGTGGCCAGATCTGACGCCACTCCTTCAATGCCGATTTTGGCCAGGATAGAGGTCAGCGCGGCAAACACCGCCGACAGCACGGCATAAAACATCCAGCCCTTGCCTGCCGACGCCTTCCGCGGTCGTCCGGGCTCCAGCAGCAGAAGGATGCCCGCCGTCAGGATTGCTGTTCCGATCAGCTTCACGGCCAGGCGCTGGGTCTCTGCGAAAAGAAAGATTGCCAGCAGCACCGTCATCACCGTGCTGGATTTGTCGATGGGCGCCACCCGGCTCACATCGCCCAGGGCCAGCGCCTTGAAATAGCAGATCCAGGAAAGACCCGTCGCCAGCCCCGACAGCAGCAAAAAGGTCAACGAGCGCCCGCTGATGGCTGTCATGCCCTCCGCCGAACCGGCAAAGGCCACCATCACCCAGGAAAATGCCAGCACCACCGTGGTTCGCAGCGCTGTCGCCACATCGGAATCCGTTTTCCGAAGACCGCACTTAGCCAGGATCGCCGTCACGCCCGAAAAAAACGCGGACAGCACCGCCATCAGCAGCCACATGCCCCGCACCCCTTTCTCCGCCCGCCTCCGTCACACGCCGCAGCGCTGAAGATACTCCTCCAGGCACAGGTTTTCATCCCGCATGACGGCGGCGTGCTCCACCCCCACATAACGGATGTGCCAGGGCTCGGCCAGGAAGCCGGTTACGCTTTCCTTCTCCTCGGTATAGCGGAGAATGAAGCCGTAGTCCCAGCAATTCGCCGCCAGCCACGCGGCCTGCTCCGTCCCCTTGAAGGACACGCCGGGCACGGTGATGTCGAAGGCCAGGCCCAGGTGATGCTCGCTGGTACCGGGATCGGCCACCGTCTTGCGGGTGGCGGACTCGGCGTCGGTTCGGGACAGACCGTTGTCCCGGATGTATACAGCCACCTGGTCGTCAAACAGCTTCTGCTGATCCTCCAGCGTACGGTAGCCCTCGCTGACCTGCCACACCTCAATGCCCTGCGCCTGGGCGGCCCGGAGCATGGTCATCAATGCGTCCACCGCCACCCGCTCACCCCGGATATCGGCGGTCTTGATCCGCACCACCTGGCTGTCGCAGTAGTCGGCCATGTTCACCAATTCCGACGGCTGATAGCCCTCAGGCAGGTAATTTGTGCGGTTCACCAGGAGGGGCATGTCCGCCGATGACCAGGCCGGGGCGGCGGAGGGCGGAGCCGTGGCCGTCATCGGCCTGGCGTCGGCGGAATACAGCCTGGCGCTGGTTTCGCTGCCCACCACGCCGTCCGCCTCCAAACCGTTCCACTGCTGAAAGAGCGTTACCGCGTCCCGGGTGCCGGGGCCGAACTGGCCGTCGATCTCACCGCTGTAATAGCCCAGGGACTGCAAGCGCGCCTGCAGCTCCTTCACAGCCTCGCCCTGGGCGCCGTGACGGATCACCGGGGCCGGGGTGGGCGCGTTGGGGTCGATGGTCACGGCCATGATGTTGCCAATGCGGGGCGACGGCGTGGGGGTGCGGCCGGCTTCCTCCCGGGTCAGCTGCACCAGGCCCGCCACCCGAATGCCCATGATCAACGCCGCCACCGCGAGGATCGCCGTCGCCACCAGGCCGATAAGCTTCTTGGGATTGGTTCCGTTGGACTGTTTCATGCTGTATGTACCTCTCTGTATGCTTTCGTCGGTCTCAGAGCGTCATTTGTCTGACCTCACCCCGCTGGGTAACAGGATGCTTTTGTGTCCACACCGCCCATAGGAGGGTCTTGCCGTCCCGGGTGAGGGCGCAGCGGGGATGGCGGCAGCTCGGCTCCCACGCCCGCAGGCGGCGAACCGCCATTTTGAGGTCCTCGCCACCGTGCTGCAAAAAGGGCGGAAGGTAGCCCGTATTGTCCGTAGCCAGCCGATCAAGCGCCAGGGCGTCCCGCAACGCAGCCTCCGGCGTCCCGGCTTCCAGCAGCGTGTCGAAGACCAGACGGGTCAGGGCATCCAGACTCCAGCGGCCCTGCCTCGCGCCCATGGCCTCCCCCAGGCGCAGAAACAGCTCGAAGGGCCGCCAGCCCGTATGGGCAAACGCCAGCGCCAGGGTCTGGGCAAAGCGGCCGCTGTTGTACAGCCGCTCCACCGCGTCGGCGCAGTCGTGCAGGCACTGCAATTCCTCGTAGGTTATCCACGGCGTGGACAGTACCTCGTAGGGCGGGTCAGGAGCATAGCGCTGCCCCCAGTCCGTCTCCCGCAGGCGGCTGCCGTGAATCAGCTTCAGAAAGCCCAGCTGCAATTGATGAGGCCCCAAGCGATACGCCCGGTCGAAGGATATACCGAAGGTATCGAAGTCCTCCTCCGGCAGGCCCGCAATGAGGTCGATATGCAGATGCACGTTTCCCGGGGCCAGGATGCGGGTCAAGCGGTCGCTCAGCAGCGCCATGTCCGTGGGACGCCGGCAGGCAGCCAGAGCAGCCGAGTGAAAGGACTGCAGCCCCGCTTCCATCTGAAACAGTCCCGGCGGGGCCTGGGCCAGCAGGTCAAGGGTTTCATTGTCGAAGAGGTCGGCGGCCACCTCCATGTGGTAGCAAACGCCGCCGATTTCTCCGCGGGCCTTGGCCGCCATCAGGCCGGCGAGCAGACGCTTTGTCCGCGTCCGGTCACAGTTGAAGGTGCGGTCGATGATCTTCACCGTCTCCGCGCCGCTTCGCCCCAGACGGATCAGCAGCGCCAGGGCCTTGTCGGCGTCCATGAAGCGCACCTTTTCCCGCTGCCCTGACAGGCAGAAGGCGCAGGTGAAGGGGCAGCCCCGGCTGGTCTCCACATAAGCCATGCGGCCCGCCAGCATGGTCTGCCACGCGCCGTCGTACAGGTCATCCCGGGGCACGGGCGCGGGCGGCAGCGCGGCCCAGGCAGCGTCGCCCCGGCGGCAAAGACCCGGCACCTCCGTCATGAGCACCTGGCCCGCCAGCGCCTTGAGCAGCAGGGGCAGGCTTGCCTCCCCCGGGCCCCGAAGAACCACGTCGCAGGGCACTTGCGCGAAGACGCCGTCCACGTCCCAGGTGGCCTCCGGCCCGCCCACCGCCACGGTGATGTCGGGCCGCAGGGCCTTCACCATACGGATCAGCCGGGCTGTCATCGCCCTGTTCCAGATATACAGGCTGAAGCCCAGCACATCCGGGTCGGTGACCATCAGCCGGCGCAGGAGGGCCTCCGGCGTCTCGTTCACGTTCAGGTCGCAGATGGTCACCCGCGTCTGGGGCATCCGCTCCTCCACCGCCTTTTTCAGGCAGAAAGGCGCCAGGGGCATGTGGATGTACTGGCTGGCAATGGCGGTCAGGGTCACCTTCATAAACTTCCTCCGGTATCGTTAAAGTGGTTCTCGCCACTTTAACGAGTTTTGTGCACCCTCACTGGTCGAACGGCAAGCCGTTCTCCCGGCCGTTCGGTCGTTTAAGGACGCGATTTCTAACGAAACCGCGCGAAAGCCACCGCGCAGGGGCTTCGCCCCGTTTGAACGCCCCGCAGGGGCTCGCTGATTTTCGATTGGCAGTCTGCCGACGGCAAATTAGAAGCACCTTCATCCAGCATTGTAATGCTTCCGTTTCATTTTACCACAAGCGCATTACCATTTGCAATTGTTCTTCCGGCTGTGTATAATAGGCTGTGTATTATTTGAAAGGAGACCATGCCCATGACCTTCGCAGCCGCCCTTCGGGCCGCCTGGCATACATACCGCACCCATTTTTCGGAGATGCTCCTGACCCTGCTTTTGCAGGCGGTCATCAGGCTGATGGCCCTGACCCCTTTGCTGTTCCTCACCGCCCCGGAGACACGCATGCTGGCGCTTTTGTGCCTGCCGCTGTACATTTTGCTGGTACTGCCCGCCCGGCAAAACACCGCCGAGGCCATGCGCGACGCGCTGGACGGCGGGCATCTTTTCACCCTCCGGCTGATCTCCCCGGAGCATTACGGCCGCAAGGTTCTGCGGGGTATCCGGCAAGCGATTTTGCTGATGCTGTGGGGCGCGCTGTTCCTCTTAGCCACAGGGCTGGCCGTGTTCGTCTTTGCGGGGAAGACCATTGAGGGGGTTACCGACGTGTTTACCCTGGTGCGGGCGCTGATGCTGCTGGGCGGCGGCTCCTCCATCCAGGGCGCCGCTCGGCTGATGCTGATCTACGCCGCCACGCTGCTGCCCCTGATGATTGGCGTGGCCTTCCACAGCGGCGCCCGCCACGCCATCGCCCGGGGCGGACGCGGGCTGCTCAAGGGCCATCGCGGCGGCGTCATGCTGACCTGGCTATTAGGCTGCGTCGCGCTGCTGCCCGCCATGGCGGTCGCGGGCAGTGTGGCCATGAGCATTGCCTCCGCCCTGACAGCCGCCTTGGCCAACCTGGGCAGGGGCGGAGTATCCTTCTCCCTGGGCAGCCACATGCCACTGATGGCGGCGGCCGCCGTCGCGCTGCTGATTCCCGCGATTCCCTTCAAGCAGCTGCTCTCCGCCGCCTATGTCCGGGAGCTTGCCCTGAAGGTCGGCGCGGGGCAGGCGGCATGATGCGCCTGGATCGCTGGCTGACGGCCCTGGGTGTGGGCAGCCGCAGTCAGGTACACAAGCTTATCCGGGCCGGACAGGTTCAGGTGGACGGCAAAACCGTGTCTGATCCATCATCGGGCTGCGACGCGGCCCACGCCGCTCTCCTCCTTTCCGGCCAGCCCATCGACGGCAGGCTGACCCGGCATGTGATGCTGAACAAGCCCGCCGGATTGCTCACAGCCGCCCGGGACAAAAAACAGCCCACCGTTATGGACTGCCTACCCCCGGTGTACGCCGCCCTTGGCTGCATGCCCGTGGGGCGGCTGGACAAGGACACCACCGGGCTGCTGTTCCTGACCACCGACGGCGAGCTGAATCACCGCCTGCTCTCCCCCACCCGCCATGTGGACAAGGTGTACCGCGCCGTGGTGAACGGCCCGCTGACCGCGGCGGAGACGGACGCCTTCGCCCGAGGGCTTCGCCTGTCGGACTTCGACGCCCTGCCAGCCCGGCTGGACATTCTCGACTCCTGCGCGTCGGAGGCCACGGCGCTTGTCACCGTGCGGGAGGGCAAGTTTCATCAGATCAAGCGCATGTTTGCCGCCGTGAGCCGGGAGGTAACGGCCCTGCACAGGCTTTCCTTCGGCCCGCTCGCGCTGGATGAAGCCCTGACCCCCGGCCAATGGCGGGAGCTTACCGATGACGAAATCCGCGGTCTGTATCAGGCCGCGAGCCTGGAGGCACTTTCATGACCGAGCAATATTATACCGCCGACCCCACCTGCGCCTCCGCCCCCGTCCCCTGCCAGTACGGCTACCGCGCCCATACCCTGCGCTGCCTGACGGACGCGGGGGTTTTTTCCAAGGGAGAGCTGGATCAGGGCACCCGCTTGCTGCTGGACGCTCTGCCCGACCTTTCGGGCGACATTCTGGACCTGGGCTGCGGATGGGGCGCCATCGGCGTAGCGCTGGCCAAGGCGAACCCGGAGGCCCGCGTCGTCATGGCGGATGTGAACCATCGGGCACTGGCACTGGCCAAGGATAATGCCGCCCGCAACGGCGTAACGGCGGAATGCCTCGCCTCCGACGGCATGGCGGCCCTGGCAGGCCGCGCCTTCCGCGCCGTGGTGACCAACCCGCCCATCCGCGCAGGCAAGCAGGTGATCTACCGCATGTTCGCGGACATAGCCCGTCAGCTGACGCCGGATGGCGCGCTATACCTGGTCATCCGCAAGCAGCAGGGCGCGGAAAGCTGCGTCAAATATCTGAAAACCCTCTATGCACAGGTGGAAAAATTGGATAAGTCGGCAGGCTTCTGGGTGCTGAGGGCATCCGGCGCGCTGCCCAAGGAGGATACGAAGGATGAAATTCAGCGAGGAGTACTTTGACGAGGGTTTGTACCGGGTCGGCACCCGGTGCGAAAAGTGGGACGCCTGCCGCCAGGAGCACGGTGAAAGCATCCTGCCCCTGTGGGTGGCGGACATGGACTTCCCCAGCCCGCCCGCCGTACAAAATGCGCTGCTGCGCCGTGCCGCCCATCCTACCTACGGCTATACCGCCGTGGAGCCGGATGACGCCGGGGCCCTGTGCGGCTTCTGGCGCCGCCGCCACGGCCTGACCATCAGCACCGAGGATGTCATGATGATCCCCTGCGTGGTGACGGGCATCCGCCTGGCCATTCTGGCCCTGACCCAGCCCGGGGACGGCGTTATCATCCAGTCCCCGGTGTACGGGCCCTTCCGCTTTTCGGTGGAGGCCACGGGCCGCCGCCTGTGCGACGCGCCCCTGACCCATCATGCCGACGGCCGGTATGAAATGGATCTGGACGCGGTGGAAGCCCACCTGCGCTCCGGCGCGCGCCTGATGGTGCTGTGCAGCCCCCACAACCCCGTGGGCCGCGTTTGGTCCAGGGAAGAGCTGTCCGCGCTGCTGACCCTGCTGAACCGCTACAGCGCCAAGCTGGTCTGCGACGAGATCCACGCGGATTTCGTTTACGCCCCCAAGACCTTCACGCCGATTCTCACCCTTCAGCAGGAGGGCGTCATCAGCCTGTGCGCGGCCAGCAAAACCTTTAATCTGGCCGGGCTTCAGCAAGCGTCGCTGCTATGCATGGAGGAGGAGGTTCGGGCGAAGATCAGCCGGGAGATGGAGCGGGCAGGCGTCCGCAGCGGCAATATTTTCGCCCTGGAAGCCACTCGCGCTGCCTATGAGGAGGGCGACGCCTGGCTGGACGCCCTCCTCAGCTACCTGGATGGCAGCCGTCGTGTGCTGCGGGAGCTGGTGGCCGCCCATCTGCCCAAGGCCGTTCTTTCCCCCATGGAGGGCACTTATCTGGCCTGGCTGGACTGCCGGGCCTATGCCCCCACCACCGCCGAGCTGATGGCCAAGGCCCACAAGGTCGGCGTCACCTTCACCGGCGGCGACTTCTTCGGCCAGGGCGGCGACGGCTTCCTGCGGGTGAACATCGGCTGTCCCCGCCGCTATGTGGAGGAGGGCATCCTTCGCCTGGCCGTGGCGCTGGAATGCTGATTTCGCTATCAGCGGCATGATGAACGGAGGAATATCCATGACCATCAAGGCAAGCGAGCTGCAAAAGCAGAGGATCCGCGAGATCGAAGCCCAGGCGGACGCCCTGGTGGCACAATGCGGCGTCATGTTCGTTTCCTCGGTCAACGAGCAGGGCTATCCCCGAACCTGCTGCGTCGGCAAGCTGAAGGACAGCGGCTTCCGCGAGCTGTTCTTTGTCACCTCCAAGCGAAGCGAGAAGCAGGGCAAGGCCAAGCACTTTGAGGAAAACAACAAGGCCAGCGTCTGCTTCCGGCGGGAGGGGGATTCCCTCACTCTGGTGGGGGAGGTCGACATCATCACGGACCGTGAGGAAATGCTGCGCCTGTGGAACGAGGGCGACAGGGCCTTTTTCCCCAAGGGCATCGACGACCCTAGGATCAGATTTATCCGCTTCCGCACGCTGGAGGCAACCTTCTGGATCGGCGGCCATTTCAGAACGGTGAAGTATAAAAGATCGAACAAGCCGGCTTCGCCGGAGGCATGCGGCGGATCGGCCGCGCAAGGTAAATCCCTCGTGAGGTGTCAGCGGTGAAATATCATCAAGTAATAACGTTAAAAAACGGCATCGAATGCTGCTTGAGAAACGGAACGGAATGTGATGGGCAAGCCGTACTGGACAACTTTCATCTGGCCCATGGAGAAACCGATTATCTGCTCAGCTATCCAGATGAAAATTGCTTTGACGCGATGCAGGAAAGCCAATTCCTTAAAGAGAAATCTGACAGTGCAAATGAAATCGAAATTGTTGCCGTCGTCAATCATGTAGTTGTGGGAACCGCTGGGATTGAAGCAGTAGGAAAAAAATACAAGATACGGCATCGAGCCGAATTTGGCATCAGTGTCGCTCAAGAATTTTGGGGGCTGGGGATTGGACAGGCATTAACGACAGCGTGTATTGAATGTGCAAGGGCTGCGGGATACATCCAGCTTGAGCTGAATGTGGTTGCCGACAATGTCAGAGCATTATCCATCTATCAAAAAGCCGGGTTTGTTGAATTTGGCAGAAATCCCAAAGGCTTTCATTCTCGATTCACAGGCTTTCAAGAAGTTGTTTATATGAGATTGGAATTATAGGTTCTATTACATAGAAAGCGCCACAAAAAACGCTATTCAAATACCAGATGGAAGGATGATTGCCATGACTCATGACGCCTTGGGCATTGTCCCCGCCAACCTGCTGCTGCCCGCCGACGGCGTATCCCCCGCCGCCTGGGCCTGCGTGGCCTGCGATCAGTACACCTCCCAGCCCGATTACTGGGAGGACGTAGCCCTGCTGGTGGGCGCTCAGCCTTCTACCCTGCGCCTGATGCTCCCCGAGTGCTACCTGGAGCAGTCCGCCAGCCGTGTGCCCGCCATCCATCAGGCCATGCGGGACTACCTGCAAAGCGGCATCCTGACCCAGGCGGTGACGGACGGCTTCATCCTGGTGGAGCGCTCCACCGAAAGCGGCGCCAGGCTGGGTCTGGTCTGCGCGGTGGATCTGGAGCAGTACGACTTCACTCCCGGGAGCAAAAGTCTGGTGCGGCCCACGGAGGAAACCATCGCCGCCCGCCTGCCCGCCCGGATGGCCATCCGCCAGGGCGCGGCCATCGAGTTGAGTCACATCCTGCTACTGATGGACGATCCCCTGCAAAGCGTGGTGGAGCCCCTATACGCCTGCCGGGCCAGCCTGCCCCTGCTCTACGACTTCCCCCTGATGAAGGAGGGCGGCCACCTGCGGGGATGGGCCGTCACCGGCGCGGAGGACAAGGCGCGGATTCGCAAAGCGCTGGCGCTGCTGAAGTCAGCCCAGGGCGCGGATCCCCTGCTGTTCGCCGTGGGCGACGGCAATCACTCCTTAGCCACAGCCAAGCGCTGCTGGGAGCAGCTGAAGCCTGCCCTGACGCCCCAGGAGCGGCTGACCCACCCCGCCCGGTACGCCCTGTGCGAGGTGGAGAACATCCACGACGTCGCGCTGCTGTTCGAGCCCATCCACCGGGTTCTCACCGGCGTCCGCCCGGATGAGGTGATGACGGACTGGACGCTGTGCTGCCATCAGCGGGGGATGGATTTGTCCGAGGCAACGGCTCCGGACGAAACGGAGCACACCCTCCGGGTGATCTATCATGGGCATGAGGCCGTTGCCACCGTCAGCAAGCCGGACGGCGCTCTGCCCGCGGATACCCTCCAGCGCTATCTGGACGATTTCCTGGCCCGCCGCCCGGAGGCGGACATCGACTACATCCACGGCGACGACGTGGTGCGGCAGCTTTGTCAGCGGGAGGACGCCATGGGCTTCCTGCTGCCGCCGCTGGACAAGGCCGACTTCTTCCCCGCCATCCGCCGCCTGGGCGTGCTGCCCCGCAAGACCTTTTCCATGGGCCATGCCAACGAAAAAAGATTCTATATGGAATGCAAGATGATCCTCTGAGCAGCCATTTTGCAAAGCACAAAACCAGCGCGTATGTCGCCGGTTTTGGTGGAAACAAACGTATAAGCAAACAGCAGCAAATCGAGATTGGATGAATCATAATGCAAAGTGTGAGAATTTATGAAATGCCCGCCTGTAAGATGGTTTCGTCCGGGACAGGCATCTTCGGAGAGGGAAAATTCAATTTGTTTGACCAATGGCTGTCCTTACAAAAAAGAGGCCTGTTTCCGAAGGATTTCCTGCTGTTGACGGAAGATGGCTTTGTTTGGCTGTATATGTATGAAGACGGGATGAATGTTCCTGGTGCATTTGAGATCATCGACTTCCAGGGCGGCCTTTACGCTGTAGCAACCGACATCGACCAGAAAACCGACACGGAATTGATGGACACAGAAATCAATAAGTTTCTAAGCGATAACGGATTTGAACGCGATCCGTCACGTCCGGCATTAGGAAATATCATAACCTCACCCCTTGCGAAGGAAATCATGGGTTATGAACAGATGGACTACTATATCCCAATTAAACAAAGTAAAAAGAATCAGCAGGAGAAAGCTCTTCATAATTAAAACTATATAGCTTCCGTTTTGTCAGAACCGACGCAGGAGGAAAGACACCATGGATAGACTGCATCCGCAGGAAAATATCATCAAAACCTATGATTTCAACGGAATTGCCGTAGATTTCATTGAATGGGGCGACACTGTTTGGTGCGGAAAAATTGGTTATGCAGACAATCATACCGATGAACCGAATGTTGAAAAAATCATGGAAGATTTTATGTCTGTCTCCGACTTGCCAACCAGCCGTGAAGATGATTGGGATATATGCATGAGCCTAAACTATCTTTCCTGCGAGCGGCCCAGCGGCGTGATGTTTGGATTTCTTGTGTCAACCGATGTTCAGCCTGCTTCTTATGATCTTTACAAAGTCCCCAGCGCAAAATATTTGCGAATCAGAATGTGTAACGAAACCGCGGGAGCCCTGGGGCACGAACCGTGGGCGGGCGGCATTCCGCCATATCAATGGATTGGAGAACAAATAGCCCCCCAACTTGGCTATACATATGGCAATGACATACTGCCCATCGTTGAATATTATGGTTTTTTCAAACCAGAAGTTGGCGCTCATGAATATTGTTACTTGTATGTTCCAGTACAGGAAAGCAAGGCCACGATCAAGTAAACGCTGATTGCAGCCAATCTCCATGCAAAATTTATGAAATGCCCGTCTGGAAAATGGCTTCGTCGGGAACAAGCATGTTGGAAGCATGAAAATTCAAGCTGTTTGACCAATGGCTAACCTCACAAAAAAGAGGACTGTGTCCAAAGGAGTTCCTGTTCTGCCGCTGCTGACGCCTTTTTTCAGTTTGCACCGCGCACCTCGCCCATGTCATTCCAGGACGAAGGTGACCTCGCCTCCCAACTGGCCGTCCAGGTAATAGGCCAGGGTATACGGGCCGGAGACAAAGCCTGTGAATTGCTCACAGTCCCGAAAGAGGGCCGTAACCTCCATGAACCAGTTGTCGTTCTCCCCCAATTCCGGCAGGAACATATAGCCGTCGGTGTCCCAGTAGCAGCTGCCGTCCGGAGCGGTGAGGGCTACGGTCAGCAGCGCCTCCCGCTGCCCCTGGGTCTGATAGGTATTGGTCACCTGCAGGTACAGGCGAAGCCCCTCATCCCGCAGGCGCGCTGCGGTGATATCCTCCATGGGCGGAAGCAAATCCAGGTTTTCCGGCTCTTCCGCCGCGTCTGTGCAGGCCAGGCAGGAGGCCGCGTTCACGAAATCCATCGCAGTAAAGGGCTGCGTCGCGGGCGCTTCCGTTATCAGCGCCGCCTGCGGGAAGGATGACGTGTCCACCTCGCCCGTCATCGACTGCTGTAGCCACATGAGGTAGGTATGTCCCGGCAGCACCGACACCTCGGCGCTGCCCTCCGCCCAGTCCAGCGGCGCATATGTATAGTAGCCATTGGCGCCGTCCACCCAGAACAGGGTGAAGGCGCTGTCCTCCGCGCCTTCCGCCGGGATGACGCCCGACCAGTCCACCGTCATCATGCCATGCTCCACCGCGGCGGTGAAGCCGTTCAGCCAGTTGATGCCTTCAGCCGCCGGAGCGTTTCGCGCCGTCTCGCCCCGCAGAACGGCCCCGATCTTCTCCGCCGTATAAGCCACATAGCGATGGACGCCCTCGGTATAGGTCGCCACGGCCATACCGGCGATATTGCCCTGGGCGTCGGTAAGCACCGCGCCGGGCAGCGTTCCGGCGATGCCGGTATACAGCAGGCAGGAAGCGCCGTCCAGGGGCGTGACGATCACATGCCGGGCCGGGGCGGAGAAGGCCGCGCCCTCCGCCGTAACGCCGCGAATTATCAGCGGGCCTTCCGCCGTGCCCAGTGCGGCGGGCTGAGCCGGGGAGGGCTGAGCCAGCGTCACCCGCAGCAGGGGGCTTTTCCCGTCGGGCTGCCGGATTTCCGTCACCGCCAGGGCGCCGCCGCTGCCCACGGCCATCAGTTGCCCGTCAGGCTGCGCCGCCCAGATGGTGGTCAGCAGGGTGGCGGCGTCCTCCACCAGCACCGCCGTGCCCAGGGGCGTCATACCGCCCTGAGCATCCACGCTCACCATGGTATAGATCGGAGAAAGGGCCTCCTGCGCCTGGGCAGGCAGGAACACCATCGCCATCAGCACGGCGCACAGGAGCGCCGTCAGATACTTCAGACCATCGGCAAAGTCACCGCACAGAACGCCTAACTTACCGCCGGTAGACTGCCCATCGAAAACCGGCGACATGCGCGGCGATTTTCGCGCGATTGCATTAGAAATCGCTTTCTTACACGGCCGAACGACTTGGAGGACGGCTTCGCCGCTCGACCAGTGAGGGCGTGCAAATCCTCGAAAAAGTGGCTTTGTCACTTTTTTGACACACAGGAACGCCATTATCCGTTTGTTCATGGCATCTCGCCTCCGTCAGTCGATCAGACGCATCTGATCCACATCAAACACGCCCAGGGTGGTCAGCCGCAGGGAGGGAATCACCGGCAGGCTGGTGAAGCTCAGGGTCATGAAGGGATCCACGCCCTCCGACACGCCCCGCTCATAGGCGGCGCGCTTGCACGCCTCCAGGGCCTCGTTGACTTTTTCGAGTGGGCTGTCGGTGAACAGGCCCGCCACCGGCAGGGGCAGCTCCTGAATCACCCTTCCCGCCTCCACCACCGTCAGGCCCCCGCCCATGGCCCGCAGACGGTTCACCGCCAGCACAATGTCCTCATCCGTCACGCCGCAGGCGATGATATTGTGGCTGTCATGGGCGATGCTGGCCGCGATGGCCCCCCGCCGCAGGCCGTAGCCCTTTACATAGCAGCAGGCAACGTGGCCCGTGCCCCGGTGCCGCTCGCATACCGCCATCTTCAGCACATCCTGATCCACGTTCACCCCGGAGGCCCGGCCCAGGTTCTGGGTGACGATCTGGCCCGGCACCATGCCGATGAGGGGCGCGTCCCCCAGGGCCAGGCGTTCCTTCGTCAGTTCCGGCAGGTGGAAGGTATCGGTGACGGCATGGAGGATGTCGGGGTCGATGACGGGCTCGTTCAGCGTCACATCATGTCCGTCGTAGACCTTCTTTCCCCGCTTGAAGACCATCTCCACCCCCACGTCCCGCAGATTATCCAGCACGACAAAGTCCGCCAGATACCCCGGGGCGATGGCGCCCTTGTTGTTCAGGAGGAAATACCGGGCGGCGTAGTGGCTGGCCACCTTGATGGTCAGGATGGGATCGGCGCCCAGGCGGATGGCCTTGCGAACAATGTAGTCGATATGGCCCTTGCGCAGCAGGTCATAGGGGTGCTTGTCATCGGTGGAGAACATGCAGCGGTGGGCGTACTGCTCGGTGAGCAGGGGCATCAGCGCCTCCAGATTCTGAGCTGCGGTGCCCTCCCGGATCATGATGAACTGCCCCTTGCGCAGCTTTTCGACGGCGTTGTCAAAGGTGTCGCACTCATGGTCGGAATACACGCCGGCGGAAATGTAGGCGTCCAGCGCGCGGCCGGAAAGCCCGGGGGCGTGGCCGTCGATCTTCTTGTGATGGGCCTGGCTGACCACGATTTTCTCAATGGTGGCGCGGTCGCCATAGATCACGCCGGGATAGTTCATCATCTCCGCCAGCCCCAGCACCCTGGGGTGGTCGAAGTAGGCGTTGATGTCCCGCCAGGTAAGCCGCTCGCCGTTCTCCTCAAAATCCATGGCGGGGACGCAGGAGGGCAGCATGAAGTGAACGTCCAAAGGCAGCCCCTCGGTGGCGCTCATCATGTAGTCAATGCCGCCCGCGCCGCACACGTTGGCAATCTCATGAGGATCGGTGATGACGGTGGTGGTGCCGTGGGGGATCACTGCCCGGGCGAAGGACGAGGGCGATACCAGGGAGCTTTCCAGATGGATATGGGCGTCAATGAATCCCGGCGCGACAATCCTGCCGGATACGTCCACCTCCTCCACGCCGCTGTACTCGCCCATGCCGATGACCAGGCCGCCCACCACAGCAATGTCCCCCTGGCATAATTCATTGGAGAACACGTTGACATAGGTGGCATTCTTGAGCACCAGATCTGCCTTTTCCTGACCCATGGCCGCGCGGATCATCCGCTGCTTCTTTCTTACCTTCTGAGCAATCCGCTCCGCTCTGGTTTTGCTCTCATTCATGGCATGGTTCGCTCCTTCCCGTTTTTCGCTGAAGCGTTTAAACCATTCTACCATATGGGCTGTCTTCCATCAAGTCAAAGGCGAAACGACGCGGCGAAAGTTAAGAGCGATGGAGGACATCGCCACTCCAGCGCAGAATGTTGTTTCGGAACGGATATAAACGCCGTCCGCCTGCGCGCCGCGGAAAAGTCGCAGAATATTAAAGGAGGATCGCCCATGATCCGTTATCTTGAGGCCCAAAAGCTCCTGGCTCTGGAAACCGACCGCACATCCTATCTTATCAGCCTCCAAGACCCCGCGCCTCTGTGCCTGTACTGGGGTGGGAAAATCGCCGCCGAGGACGGGGCTGCCATCGCGTTTCAAACTGTACAAAGCTCCTTTGACATGGAAATCTGGCGGGAGCGGCTGGAATACCCGTCCTTTAACGGGCGAACCTTCGTGAACCCCGCCATCCAGGCGGACGTCCCCCTGGCCCTGACCCTTCGTCAGGTAAGCGTCAGCGGGGAAACCGCCGTCATCACCCTGGGCGATGACGCCAGCGGCCTGGAAGTCTGCCTGCACTACCAGGTCGACGCCCGGCATGATGTGCTGATCCGCCATGCGCAAGCGCGGGCGGGCGGCGTCCCTCTGACCCTGTCCCGGCTGGCCAGCGGGGCCTGCTGCCTACCGCCTGCCTCCGGACCCTGGACGGCTCACTACACCGCCGGCGCCTGGGGCTGCGAGTTCCAGCGCCGGAGTGCCGAGCTGGCGGAGGGCGAGTTGCGCCTGGGCTCCGAACGAGGCATGTCCGGCCACCACATGGCGCCCTTCCTTATCGCCGCTCAGGGTGATGAGGAGGAAACGGGGCTGGCCTGCTGCTGCGCCCTGGGGTGGAGCGGCAGCTGGCAGATCACTGCAGCCACGACGATTTTCGGTCATTCCCGTATCACCGCCGGCTTCAGCGACCATGACCTGACCCTGACGCTGGCCCCTGGGGAGCACGTGTCCACGCCGCCCATGTATCTCTGCCTGAGCGCTCAGGGCCTGGGCGGGCTCAGCCGCCGGATGCACGACTTCCAGCGGGATGTGCTGACGGCGGGCTGCCGTCCCCGCCGGGTGCTGTACAACTCCTGGGAGGCCACGGAGTTCAGCGTCCGGGTTCAGGAGCAGATGGCGCTGGCGGAGCGGGCGGCAGCCATGGGCGTGGAGCTGTTCGTGGTGGATGACGGCTGGTTCGGTCAGCGCCACAGCGACCGGGCCGGTCTGGGCGACTGGTATGTGAATCAGGAGAAATTCCCCCATGGCTTGGAGGAGCTGATCGACCATGTCAAGGGCCTGGGCATGGATTTCGGGCTGTGGGTAGAGCCGGAGGCCGTCAACCCGGACAGCGACCTGTACCGCGCCCATCCCGACTGGATCCATCGTCTCAGCGGCATAGAGCCCATTCAGCTGCGCAACCAGTACCTGCTGGACTTCGGCAAGCCCGAGGTGGAAGCCTTCGCCATCGAAATGCTGCGGGGTCTTCTGCGCCGCTATGATATTTCCTACATCAAATGGGACATGAACCGTCCCATGACCGACGTGGCCGAGCGGCTCACGCCCTTCGCCCGGGAGCGGCACATTCTGGCCGTATACCGCATCCTGGAAACGCTGCGCCGGGAATTCCCCCAGGTGGATGTGGAGAACTGCAGCGGCGGCGGCGGGCGAGCGGACATGGGCATGCTTGCCCGCACGGGTCAGTTCTGGGCCAGCGACAACACCGACCCCTACGACCGGCTGATGATTCAGGAGGGATGCTCGCTGCTTTTCGCGCCTGTGTTGACCAGCTGCTGGGTGACGGATACCCCGTCCCACGCCCGCCGCGCCGGAAGGGACGATCTGCGCTACAAATTCCACGTCGCCATGGAGGGCACCCTGGGCATCGGCGCGAACATCAACCGCCTGACTGACCAGCAGCTTGGCGTATGCCGTGAGGAAATCAGCCGCTACAAGACGCTGCGCCACGTCATTCACCAGGGCGACCTGTACCGCCTGCGCCTGCCTACCCGGGAAAACCTCGCAGCCACGGAATACTGCGCCAAGGACAGCAGCGAGGCCGTGCTCCTTCTGTTCCTCCACAGCCAGCGCAGCGGTCGCCCCCTTCCCCGCGTCACCCTGCGGGGCCTGGATTGCGACGCCCGCTACCAGCTATCCGGCACTGAGGAGACCTTCGCCGGTTCCACCCTGATGCGCCTGGGTATTCAGCCTATGCTGTCCGGCGACTTTGACAGCCAGGTTCTGCATTTCGTCAAGCTGTAAGCAGCTTCGTTCCCCGCCCCCGTGCGGGAGAGCGGCGGGCTTTACCGGGCGCTCAGGCAAGGCGGAATCCTTTGCGCCGGCTTTGGCGTTTTTCGGAGCGATACGCTTCCCTGCGCGGCCAAACAGCCAATCGCGCGATACCCTTACGGAATCAGATTCAGCATGTTGTCAATGGTATCCACGTTCACATAGGATTCCGGCACATCGCCCACAATGATGCTTTCCGCCACCGCCACCTGGGTTACGGCCTCCACCACAGAAACCCCGGCAGGCAGCACCAGCCGCACCTGGGCCCGCATAGTCAGGAAAACCCGGTGCCTTGTCTGATTGATGCCGGCGGAGGTGAACTCCGTGGAAAACTGCGTCACCACTGCCCCCACCGGCAGGATGGATACACGGATGTCCGGCCCCATGCCGGAGAGCAGCGCGACACCCAGGGCGCTGCCCAGGGGCACGGACACGCTTTGATTTTCCAGCGCGTCCAACTTTTCCTGGGCCAGCAAGCTGGCCTTGGAAGCCAAACGGTTCATGCCCGCGGCATTGGCCTGCAGGAGGCGCACGCTGCCGTCGCTGCCCAGGGATACGTCCACCAGGCTTTCATAGCTCACGCCCTGCTGGATGATTTCCTCCGCGGCCTCGTTCAGGGCCTGCACGGCCATAACCTGGGCTCTCGCATCGGCCAGGGTCAGCATCACCTGGGTTAGATTGCGCTCCAGCCAAAGAAACAGGGCCAGCAGCAGCAGCCCCGCCAGCAGCAAGCGCCGGGGCACAGCAAGGTTTTTCCTCTCGATTGCAGTCATGACCGGCCCTCCTTCGTTAAATAGGCATAGCGCGTTGTGGTGAAATGTGCTATAATTATGCTGATGGTTTATGCGCTAAGGGTGAGGATTATCCCCTGAGCGCTGCTCCTGGCGAATGAAGGAGGCGATTCCTTGTTCCATCACCCCAAGCGCAGCAGACAGAATGAACCGGCGCGGGAACCCTGGGCGCAGGACGCTCAGAGCTATCCGCCCGAGGATGTATATCCACCGGAGGACGCGGGCGCACCCGAGGACATGTACCCGCCCGACTTTGCGGACGCGCCGGAGGATGCGTATCCCCCCGAGGAGGCCTATCCGCCCCAGGATGCTGACGGCGGCTATGCCGATTTTTACACGCCCGTGGATCAGGGCGACTGGTCGGACGTTCCCGAGGAGGACGGCGAAGCGCCCCTGTGGGACGATCAGGCCCCGCTGCCGGAGGACGCAGCCTATGCCGACGAGGCTTACTGGGATGACCGGCAGGACGCGCGGACTGCGCCCGCCTCCCGGCCCGTCCATGCCCGCAGCATTTTCAAGCCCGCCGTCAAGAAACCCAACTTCGCGCTGTGCGTGCTGGTGAACGTCGTGCGCATCCTGGCAGCGCTGATCCTGCTGGTGGGACTGGCAGGCGTGGGCGCGGTTGCTGGCATCGCCAAGGGCTATGTGGAAACCGCCCCCAACCTGAATCTTGCCGCCCTGGACGATCAGGCCCAGACCTCCTTTATTTATGACAGCTCCGGCAAGCTGATTACCGAATACAAGGGTGTGGAGAACCGCGTGATGGTCTCCATCGCCGCCATGCCCAAGTATTTGCAGCAGGCCTTCGTCGCCGTGGAGGACGCCCGGTTCTACACCCACAGCGGCGTGGACATCAAGCGCATTGTGGGCGCGTTTGTATCCAACCTGTCCTCCTCCAGCACACAGGGCGGCTCCACCATCACCCAGCAGCTCATCAAAAACACCCTGCTCTCCAATGAGCAGAGCTATAAGCGCAAAATTCAGGAGGCCTACCTGGCCCTTCAGCTGGAAACCCGCTACACCAAGGATCAAATTCTGGAAAGCTACCTCAACACCATCTGGCTGGGCGAGAATTACTACGGCGTCCAGGTGGCGGCAGAGGGGTATTTCGGCAAGTCCCTGGGGGAACTGACCCTGCGGGAATGCGCCATCCTGGCTGGCACCTGCAATAGTCCCTACTATTATAATCCCCGCCGCAACTTCTACACCCGCTCCAAGGAGGGTGTCGATTATGTAGCCATCACCAACAACCGCACAGATTATGTCCTGCGGTGCATGTACGAGAACCAGTTTATCACCTATGACCAGTACCAGGAGGCGCTCAATCCCGCCACGGCCAACGTGCTGAAGAAGGATCCTTCCACCGGTACGGGCATGTACGAACACGCCCATTATGTGGAATACGCCATCACCGAGGCCGTCGATATTCTCCTGTCCCTCAACCAGCTGGACAACACCGCCGCCAACCGCAGCGCCATGGAGAATCAGCTGCGCACCGGCGGCTACCGCATCATGCTGGCCATGGATGAAACCATCCAGACCACCGTGGAGGAAGCCCTGGAAAACTGGACCAAGTATCCGTCTCTCCGCGACCCCGCCGACAAGGTGTATCGCTCCCGCAACGCCGACGGCACCTATGACGAGATCATCCAGCCCCAGGCCGCGGCGGCGGTGCTTGACTACCGCACGGGCGAGATCAAGGCCATTGTCGGCAGCCGCACCAAGCCCACCCAGCGCAAGACCCTCAACCGGGCCACCGATATGAAGATGCCCGTTGGCTCCTCCATCAAGCCCATCGCCGTCTACGCTCCCGCCCTGGAATTGGGCGCGTCCCCGGCCAGCATCGTTTACAACATGCCCCTGCCCATCGCCGGGTGGAAGGGCTCCAACGGGCAGGATTCCTGGCCCCGCAACTACGGCGGCGGCGGATACGTCGGTCCCGAAACCCTGCGGGAGGGTCTGCGCCGCAGCCATAACGTGGCCGCCGCCCAAACCCTGACCAGCATGGTGGGCATCGACCGTTCCGTGGACTTCCTCCACCGCCTGGGCATTGACGACGGCCATATCGACCAGACGCTCTTTGGTCTGTCCCTGGGCTCCAGCGGCATCACCCCCATGCAGATGACCGTGGCCTACGGCGTGCTGGCCAACGGCGGCGTGTACCAGAAGCCCATTTCCATTCTGGGTATTTCCGACTCGGACGGTCAGGTGGTTTGGGACGGCCACGCCCAGCAGACCCGCCGCAGGGTCTTCAGCGAATCCACCGCCTGGATGACCGTGGACATGATGAAGGACTCCGTGTCCTCCGGCACCTCCACCTCCGCCAAGATCAAGGGCCAAACCGTCGCCGGCAAGACCGGCACCAACTCCGACCAGAAGGGCGTCACCTTCGCCGGCATCACCGGCTATTACGTCTCCTGCGTGTGGGTGGGCCACGACAATTACAAGGCCCTGTCCTCCAAGTCCACGGGCGGCGGCGCGGCGGCCCCCCTGTGGCAGAGCTACATGGCGCAGATTCATCAGGGGCTGAGCAACCGCGACATCTTGGAAGGCGATCCCGGCCAGTACGGTCTGACCACCGCCACCACCTGCGCCGTTTCCGGCCAGCTGGCCACCGACGCCTGCCGCGCCGACGCCAAGGGCTACGGCACCGTCACCGACTACTGGGCCCAGGGTACCGTTCCCACCGTATCCTGCCAGATGCATCGCCAGCAGAACATCTGCCTGGACAGCGGGATGCTGGCAGGCCCCTACTGTGCCAGTACCGCCGTCCGGGGCGTGGTGGTCATCCCCGACGGGCATCCGCTGTATCGTTTCATCGGCACCCGGTACGAAGATGTGCTGACCGAGCACCTGGGAGCCGCCGCCGGCGCCGGGAGCATCGCCTGCACCTGGCACAACACCCCGGGCACCTCCACCGGCACCGATCCCATCACCAGCAACACCCTCATTCCCGACGCGAAGGTGCTCATCAGCCAGGCTCAGGGAATGCTCGGCGGCATGGATGCCTCCTCCGCCCAGTACGCGGCCATTCAGAATGCCATGAACAACCTTTCCGGGGTCATTCAGTCCGGCTCGCCCAGCCAGGGCGATGTCGCGGCAGCCATGGGGCTGCTGACCCAGGCCATGGCGGGCATTTATTGATGCTGCTGATGATGTCGACGGCGGCAATGCCGCTGGACGCTGTGGTCAATGCTCTGCAAACCCTGCGCGCGCCTTTGCAGCAGGGGGAATACGACCTCCACCGCCTGGTGATGGACGCCCTGAACCAGGCGGGGCTCCCCTTTGAGCATGAGGTTCCCCTGGCGCCCAGGTGCCGCATCGACCTGATGGCAGGCGGCATCGGCGTGGAAATCAAGCGCGGCCATGTGGACAAGGCCCGCCTGCGGAGCCAGCTGACCCGCTACGCTCAATGCCCTCGGGTGGAGGGGTTGATCCTGGTTACCGAAAAAACCGTCGATCTGCCGCGAGCCCTCTGCGGGAAGCCGCTGCGGCTGGTCTGTCTGAATCGTCTGTGGGGGATCGCACTATGACCGAATCGACCTGGCGGGAGGACGCCGCCCTGCTTCCGGCCTATCTGCAGGAAAGCTACACCCTGCCCGGGCGCACCTGCGGCACCCTGAGCTACAACCGGCGCAGCAAGTGCTGGGTGGTGAAAGGCGACCCCAGCGTAACGGAAATGTGCAAACGCCTTTTCCCCGGCACGGCGGGGAGCAGGCGCGGCGAGGCCCGCTTTACCGCCCACCGCCGGATGGTGGGGGAGTTGTGCTGGCTGATGCTGCGCTATCCCCTCGACATCCGCCCCGGTGACCGCGCCCTATGGGACCGGGCTGTGGAGGATGCCCGTAACGCCGCCGTCCGCCGGGAGAAGGCGGCTATGCTGCCCCAGCGGATGACCCCGCCGGAGGGCAGCTTCACCGGCCAGCTGATGACCTTCCAGCAGGAGGGCCTGGCTTACCTGCTTCAGCACGACCGCTGCCTGCTGGCCGACGAAATGGGCCTGGGCAAGACCGTGCAGGCGCTGTCCTGGCTGGCCTCCACCGGGCGCTTCCCTTGCCTGGTGATCCCGCCCGCTCACCTCACCCACAACTGGACGGAGGAAGCCCTGCGGTTCCTCCGCCTGGACAGCCAGCCCCCCCGCGTCCATGTGATCCGAGGGCTCAAGCCCTATGAGCTGCCGGAGGCGGACGTGTACATCATGCACTACCTGCTCCTGCGCGGCTGGAAGGACGTGCTGCCGGCCCTGCCCTGGCAGGCCGTGATCTTCGACGAGGTGCAGGAGCTTCGCCACACGGGTACGGAGAAATACTCCGCCGCCAGCCTGCTGTCCGAAAGCTGCGAGCGGGTCATCGGCCTGTCCGGCACACCCATCTACAACAAGGGCGGAGAGATCTGGAACGTCATCAACATCCTTGACTATCACTTTCTGGGCGACTGGGAGAGCTTCACCCGGGAGTGGTGCTACGGCTACGGCAACGCGGTGGTCATCAAGCCCGATCTTCTGGGGGATTACCTGCGCCGGGAAGGGCTGATGCTGCGCCGCACCAAGCAGGAGGTGCTCCGGGAACTGCCGCCCAAGCGCCGCCTGGTGCAGGAACTGGACTGGAACGACAAGGTCTATGCCCGGCTGATGGAGCCCATTCTGCCAGAACTTCTCCGCTGGCGCAGCGACGGCGCCCTGACGCCCTCCGCCCGGGCCATGCTGGAGGAAGCCATCAGCCAGCGGGCACGGCAGGCCACAGGCGTGTCGAAGGCCCCCTATGTATGCCAGTTTGTCCGCGCACTGCTGGAAGGCGGGGAAAAGGTGCTGCTCTTCGCCCATCATCATGAGGTGATGGATTTGTACAAGCAGGAGCTGCGCAGCTTTGCCCCGGGCTTCATCACCGGCCGGGAAACCTCCGCCATGAAGGAGCGGGCGGTGGAGCGCTTCATGGACGGCCGAACCGACATCCTGTGCGTCAGCCTCCGGGCCGCCAGCGGCCTCAACCTTCAGCGGGCCACCTGCGTGGTCTTTGGGGAATTGGACTGGAGCCCCGCCGTCCACAGTCAGGCGGAGGATCGTGCCCACCGCATCGGTCAGGAGGATTCTCTGCTGTGCTATTACCTGGTGGCCCCCCAGGGCAGCGACGCGGTAATGCAGGAAGCCCTGGGGCTGAAGGTCAGCCAGTTTGTGGGGCTTATGGGCGATCGTCCGGTCTCCCAGGCCGAGGCCGTCCAATCCGCCAGCCTGGCCAGGCAGCATGTGGAGCGCCTCGTCCGCCAGCTGGCCCAGCCCCAGGACGCCGTTCACCTGAGATAAGGAAAGGAATCCGCTTATGAAGATCGACGCCCCTCGTCTGGAGGAATTTGAATCCCTTTTATCCCTGGATGCCCTGCCTGACGAGGATGAATTTGAGGGCCTGCTGCTGGAAGGCGCCGACCTGACAGGCCGCGACCTGCACAGCCGGGAATTCCGCGGCTGCATCCTGCACAAGTGCACGCTCACCGACTGCGACCTGCGCCGGGTAGGCTTCACCGACGTGATCCTTGACCACTGCGACCTGTCCGGGGCCAATCTGGAGGACGCGGTATTCGTCCGCTCCCACGCGGACGTGTGCCGCATGACGGGCGCAGACCTCATCCACGCCCTGCTGCGCCAGACGAGACTCACCGGCTGCAAGCTGGACTTCCTCAACCTGGCCGAGGCCAAGTGCGATCATGTATTGTGGGAGGACTGCATTCTGCAGGAGGCCTCCATTGAGTCCGCCGCGCTGAAGGCGGAATTTGACCGCTGCGACTTTACCCGCGCCACCATCCACCGCACCGCCATGAAGGGCCTTGATCTACGCACCTGCACCCTCACGGGCCTTTCCATCGGTCTGGGCGATCTCTACGGCATGGTGGTCACGCCGCTGCAGGCGGCGGAGCTGGCGCGGCTGATGGGCCTGGTCATCCGATAGAGCCTTCGGCTCATTTCCGGTAAACTCGTCTTTTGACCCCCATCTTGACTTATATCCACGAAAGGAGCGCCGTCATGCTGCACATCGGCTGTCATCTTTCCGCCGCCAAGGGCTACGCTTCCATGGGGCGGGAGGCGCTGTCCATCGGCGCGAACACCTTCCAGTTCTTCACCCGCAACCCGCGGGGCGGCAACGCCAAGGCCGTCTCGCCGGAGGATGTGGCCGCCTATCTGGCTCTGGCCAAGGAGCGGGGCATCGGCGTGATCCTGGCCCACGCGCCCTATACCCTCAACGGCTGCTCGGCGGATGAAAGCATCCGCGATTTCGCCATCCGCACCCTGCGGGATGACCTTGAACGGATGGAGCATCTTCCCGGCAACCTGTACAATTTCCACCCCGGCAGCCATGTGGGCCAGGGGATCGACATGGGCGTCGGCCTCATCGCGGATATGCTCAACGCCGTCCTCCGGGAGGATATGCGCACCACCGTCCTGCTGGAAACCATGGCCGGAAAGGGCAGCGAGGTGGGCAGCCGCTTTGAGGAGCTGCGGGCCATCATCGACCGGGTGGAGTTGAACGCCCACCTGGGCGTGTGCCTGGATACCTGCCACGTCAGCGACGCCGGGTATGACATTGTGAATGACCTGGACGGTGTGCTGACGGCGTTTGACCGCGTCATCGGCCTGGATCGGCTGAAGGCCATCCACCTCAACGACAGCAAAAATCCATGCGGCGCACGGAAGGATCGCCACGAAAAGCTGGCGGAAGGCACGCTGGGCTTCGACGCCCTTATGCGCGTGGTGAACCACCCCGCCCTGCGCGACCTGCCCTTCCTCCTGGAGACCCCCAACGAATTGGACGGCTACGCCAGGGAAATCGCCCTGGTGAAGGAGGCGCGCCAATGATCCGCGTATCGGCGGGCATCATCCGCCGGGCGGACGGGCGCATTCTCATATGCCGACGGGGGCCGGGGCGGCACAACGCCCATCTGTGGGAATTTCCCGGCGGCAAGCAGGAGGCGGGGGAAACCCCGTCTGACTGTCTGGCCCGGGAGCTTCGTGAGGAGCTGGCCCTCCACGTCCGGGACATCCGGCCCTATGACAGCCGGGAGGCGGAGGGCCTGACCTTCGACTTCCTTCTTGCCGATACCGACGGCGAGCCCGTTCTTACCGAGCATGAGGCTTACGCCTTCGCGGCGCCCCGGGAACTGCCGCGCTACGCCTTTTGCCCGGCGGACGCGCCCGTGGCCCTGGCGCTGGCCCTGAGCCATCCGCCCCTGACAGACTGCTTCTGGGACTTTGACGGCACCCTGATGGACACCTATCCCGCGATGGCTGCCGCCATGAGCCGGGCACTGGAAGCCTGGAGTGTGCGTGAAGCGCCCGAACGCCTCCTGTCCCTGATGAAGGAAAGCCTTTCCCACTGCGTCCAGGTCATCGCCGAAGCCCGTGGGCTGGATGCCCGGGCGCTGGCGAAGGCCTTCCGCCGGGAGGAAGCGCCGCTGCTGCGCGGTGTTTCGCCCATGCCGGGGATTCCCGAAGCGCTACGGCGTCTCCATGCCGCAGGTTTCCATCATTACCTGGTGACGCACCGGGACAGGGCGGCTGTGACGGCGCTGGACAGGGCCGGACTGCTGCCGCTGTTCACCGATACCGTCACCGCCGAGGACGGCTTTCCCCGCAAGCCCGCGCCTGACAGCTTGCTATCGCTCATTGGCCGCCACGGTCTGCGCGCCGAGCGCTGCATCATGCTGGGCGACCGGCCCATGGACATCCGCGCGGGGCAGGCAGCCGGGACGCTTACCTGTCTGATCGACCCCGAAGGCCGCTTCCCCCATGAGCCCTGTACCCTGCGGCGGCCAAACGCCCATGGACTGGCCGATATGCTGCGGCCCCAAGCTCCCCAAGATATGAACCAACAGGAGGATCGCCATGCGTAAACTCACCGCACTGCTGCTTGTACTGACCCTGCTGCTTCCCTTGCCCGCCATGGCGGCTGAATTGACCCTTGACGAGCTGACGGAAACCATCCGTCCAGGCAAGGCCGTTACCATCAGCTTCAGCGCGCCCTCCGCCGGGCCGGTCAGCCTGTACCTGACCGACGAGTCAGGCGAGATCATCATGGTGGTCATGGAGGATTACGACGCCGTTCCGGGCAGCAACACGCTGTGGTGGAACGGCACCTACCAGGGCGCGCCCGCTCCCGCAGGCAGCTGCCTGCTGACAGTGCAAATGGGCGACCAGACGGCCTCCATCCCCGTTACCGTGGGCAGCGAGGCCCCTTACCTCACGAGCATCACGGCCTCGGCGGAGGTCATTACGCCCTCTGCCCCGGTGGAAGTTACCTTCTACGCCAGCGTGGCGGGCCTCCTGACCCAGGGCGCGTGGGTGGACGGGGCGTGGCGAAGCCTCAGCACCACAGCGGTGGAAGCAGGCTGGCAGTCTGTTACCTTTGACGGCGCGGGGCTCCAGGACGGCCCCACAGCATTGACCCTCACCCTTTCCGATTCTGCTGGCTACCCCTCCAACGAGGAGCATGTGAACGTCACGGTCAGCGGCTTCCAGAGCGTGACCGCGCCGCCCCTGTCCACAGCAACCCCTGCGCCCCTCAGCGATCTGCCCGACCTTACCGCCGGCCCAGACGACGCCCTTGGCCTGCCTGAGCCGGAAACTTCCGATGAGCCCTATCAGGAGGAGCTATCCCTGGACGGCGACATGCCCGCCGCCGACTCGGACGACGGCGTTTTCACCCCCGCCCACGGCAGCCCCTATGAGGGCCAGGATACCTCCCTTAACTACTGGACCCTGCCCATGGACATCACCGACGAGGCGGCCGTGTGGGAGATGCTGATGCAGCCCATCACCGTCATTGACGGCAACGAGAAAAATCAGACCAGCCTGTGGTCTGAGCCCAGCGAGGACAGTACGCGGGTGGCGGTGGTCACCCGAGCGACGCAGGGCGTCCATGTGCTGGAAAACCTGGACAACGGCTGGTCGCTGGTGGAATGCTACTCCTCCTCCTTTCATGACAGCAAGGTGAAGGCCTGGAACATGCTCACCCAGGGCTATATCAAGACCAGCGAGCTGAAGACCATCACCCCCGCCGATGACTACGCCATCGTCATCGACAAACTGACCCAGCGGCTGTACCTGTTTAAGGACGGCGCGCTGTTCTCCACGCTGGATGTCTCCACCGGTCTGGCCAATGACCGTCAGCCCTACAACGAGACCCGCTCCGGGGAATTCCTGCTCACCAGCGCCGTGGGCGCCTTCAGCAGCGACAACCTGGTCTGCGGTCTGGCTATCCGCTTCAACGACGGCGACCTGCTCCATGAGGTGCCCCACGTTGTTAACGGCGACGGAACGAAAAATTACGGCTATACCGAGCCCAGCCTGGGCGAGCGCGCCAGCCACGGTTGCATTCGCGTCCAGCGCAAGCGCACCCCCGAGGGCGTGAACATGCAATGGCTTTGGAACAACCGCAAGCGCAACGTCAAGCTGGTCATCTGGGAGGACTGGCAGGGACGGCAGATTCCCATCCCCGAGGATGATCTCACCCTGTACTACAACGCGGCGGGCAACGGCAAGTACTATCACCGCCAGGAAAAGTGCTATTCCGCCAAGGACAGCGTGACCTTTGCCCCCTTTACCTACGCCGAGCTGGATACCGGCGTCTTCGCCAAGCTGGAGCGCTGCCCCTACTGCGTACCGGAAAAGCGGAGGGAAGTCCTGGAAGAAATCAACGCCCTGTACCTCCCCGGCGGCGACCACGACCCGGTCATCACCCGGGCGCGTGAAAAATACCTGAACGGCGAGTACGACTGATGATCCCGGTGGCTTTCAACATCATCACAGGGAGGTCTTGATGGAATGAACATCGTTGACTATGTGGTAATCGGCATTGTGGGGCTGAGCGTGCTCTTCGGCTTCTACCGGGGCTTCGTCAGTTCGGTGCTCAATACCGGCGGGTGCCTGCTCTCCTTCGGGCTGTCCTTCCTGCTCTACCCCAAGCTGGCCGCCATCATCCAGGGAGACACCGAGCTGGTGCGCACCCTCATGCACTACACCGACGCCTCCAGCCGCATCGGGGATCTGGAGCTGGCTATTTCCAACGTCGCCTCCATGACCCGGGAGGGCATCGCCCAGGTCATCAGCAAGGTCAGCCTGCCCCCGCCCCTGGACGCGCTCCTGCTCAACAACCTGGAAACCCAGGCCTATGCCTCCGCCGGGGTCACCTCCGTGTCGGATTATGTGAGCCAGACGCTGATGAACGCCTGCATCAACATCCTGTGCTTCGTGGTTTGCTTTGTGGTGCTGTTCATCCTCATCTCCATCATCGTCAACGCGCTGAAGGCCATCTTCCGCTTCCCGGTGCTCAAGCAGCTGGACTGGCTGGTGGGCGGAGGCTTCGGCTTCCTTCGCGGCCTGCTGATCTGTTACGCCGCCTTCGCCATCGTCCCCCTGGTGCTGACGGTGGTGCCCATGGATCTCATCAGCGAGCTGCTGGACGCCAGCAGCCTGGCTCCCCTCTTCAACAACGGCAACCTTATCCTCGCCATTATGAATGGCGGGTTATGAGAAATTTTCCGCTTCCTGCCGTCAATGGGAAGGAAAGCCGCTTCTGGTACGTTTGATAAGCAGAGGCCATAGGCTGATGGAGTCCATGGCCCCCTGACCGGGTTACTGTGATACGCGCTTGTGCGCTGGAGGTGCTTGCCATGTTCATGAATCGCGTTGTGGCCTGCCTGCTTGCGCTGTGCATGCTTTTCAGCGGCACGGCCCTGGCTGAAATTGCCACGCCCACTGATCTCGACCCCACGCCCACGGTCGTCCCTGATGTGACGCCCTCCCCCGAGCCCACGGAGGAGCCCACCCAGTCGCCGACGGAAGCCCCCACGGAGGAGCCCACGGCGCTTCCGACCGATGCGCCCACGGAGGCCCCGACGGAAGCGCCCACAGAGGAGCCCACCCAGTCGCCTGAGCCGACCGCAACCGCGCAGCCCACCCCGGCCCCCTGGGATGAAGCCCAGTGCGATCATGCCAACGAGAACTGCCTCCAGGCTCCCGCGTGCGGCGCGGCGGGCTGTACCCATATTGGTCTGGACGCTCACGGGCTGGAGATTCCCCTGTGCGAAAAGGGGCGCTGGCTGCTGAACCAGCAGGACGCGCTTCTCCGTGACCAGGGCCCCCGAAAGGCCCGGAGCAGGCAGGCCGTCATCATCGACCTGAACAAGGCCGACGCCACCATCTGGCGCAGCGGCGTGTATACCGTCCAGGGCGGCAATCTCCGTCCCGGCGCGTCCCTCACCATTGCCGAAAACCGCCTGGTGGTGCTGACCCTGAACGAGGCCACCCTGGAAAACCTCAGCATCCAGACCGCCTCCCAGGTTACGCTGAGCCTGAGCCGGGTCAGCGCGCTCACCACCCTCAGACTGGGCAAGAAGGCCGAACTGACCGTACTGGAAGGCGGCGCCATCGCCATCGAGCGGGTTGAAAAAACCGAGCAGGAGCCCGGGCAGATCATTGTTCAGGGCGGCAGCGTCCGCATGAATGCCGAGGAAGCGAAGGGCCGCGTCATGCTGGTCTTCGACGCCGCCGGTATCCGCGCTGTCACGGTGGAGGGCCAGCCCTACGCCGTCAACTGTGCTGACGCCAAGGGCCAGTGCTGCCTGTGGCTGACGCCGCCGGCCCAGGGCAAGCGTTGGGCCGGCACGGTGACAGACGGCGTCCTGGCCGTTGTCCAGGAGGACAGCCTGCCCCAGGAGACCCCCGCCGTCATAATCCCCGGCAGCGTAAACAACCTGAAAGCCAACACCGTCTACGAGCTCAGCGGCGCCATACAATCCGGCACCCGCCTGAACATCAACGAGCCCGGGATCACCCTGGTGCTGCGCGACGTGGTCTTTCCCGATACCCTGGTTGAGGCGTCCCAGCCCTATACGCTGTACGCCAAGGGGGATACCACCCTGGGCGAGCTGTTCGGCAGCGGTCCGGTGACCATTATCAACGAGGGTCTGCTGACCCTTCACGGCACACTGCCCGGCAGCATCACCATCAATGGCGGCGCTGTCATGCTGGATGAGACGCCCGCCGGCTATACCGCGCATAGCGTGGGCGTACCCCTGACCCGACAGACCCTGACGGTGGACGGTCAAGCGCACCCCCTGCTGATTGTGGGAAGCTCCATCGCTCTGCCCGCGCTGTCCGGAGGCATGTTCTACGCCATCGACGCCAACGACCAGACCATCACCGTCACCACCGTGCCCGCGGGCCAGCAGGCCTTCCGCCTGACGGACGCCGCGCCCCAGGTAGACGCCGGGAATGCCCAGGCCTTTACCGTGGAGGGCAATGGGCGCTATGTGGACGGCTCGATCAGCGCCGCCGGCGTCACCGCCTCCGCTACCCTGCGCAATGTGCTGCTGCAGAGTGCCGGAAGCGTGCTGCTGCTGGACAGCGAACACCTGACCCTGACCCTGGAAGGCGACAACGCTCTGCGCTCCACCGGCCAACCGGCCATCGCCCTGGCGGGCGGCTCCACCGTCATCCTGGACGCCCGCAGCGGACGGCTGCTGCTTTCCGGCCAGCAGAGCCTGACCGGCGTCACCCTGCTGGGCAACGTCAAGGTCGAGCCCGAACCCGCCGTTCCCCACCTCTCCCTGATGATCCGGGACACCAGCGGCAACCCCGTTCCCAACACCGACCTGACGCTGATGGCCGGTGGGCAGACCTGGCAGATGAAGACCCACTACGACGGCTCTCTGCACCTGTGGGGAATGGAAAACCTCAAGGGCAGCGCCATCGCGGCCCAGAGTGGCAATACCGTTTATACCGCCGTGGTCATGGGGGATCAGGAGGACGTCACCCCCGGTCTTACCCTTTCCGGTCTGACCTGTGAGAGCCTGCCCAACGGCGACCTGCGCGTGACCCTCTCCTGCCCCGGCGCGGGCACCCTCGGCCTGATGATGCTTCAGGGCGACGCGGCCATGCCGGATACCTTCTTGGCCTCCGCCGCACAGGTGCGCGTATCCAACGGTCAGGCGATCATCAGCGGCATTGCCGCCGGACAGAACGTGACCCTGCGCGCCTACGCCGCCACCGCCCAGGACGCTGTCCTGAATGAGCGCACCGCCGACGGCTTCCAGTTCAGCGAGCGAGTGGTGTATCATCACCGCGGCCCCTGGGTTCCTGCGGAGGGCTCCATGGACAGGGCCTACACCGGCCGGGCCTACAAAGCGCCCATTGCCAATCTGCCCGAGGGCGCGAGGATCACCTACACCGGCCGCCAGCTGAACGATGATGGCATCCCCTTCCTGGTGGGCGATTACACCATGCACATCACCATCCCCGAGGGGCATCCCGATTATCTGGCCGGCACGGTGGACATCCCCTTCGCCATCACCCGCGCGGTGCTGACCATCATTCCCGCCCCCAACCAGGAAAAGTACCAGGGCGAGATGGACCCCGTCTTTGACTATGAAGTGAAGGGCCTGCTGACGGGCGACCAGCTCTACGGCGAATTGTGGCGCGAGGAGGGCGAGGAGCCCGGCAACTACCGCTTCGTTCTGGACGGGTTTGAGTGCGAGGATTGGTATACCCTGCGCCTTGCCAGCAACGCCTATGTGTTCACTATCCTTCCCGGGGAATACTTCATCCTTCCTCCCGGGCCGGTGGGCTACCTCTTCGGCAAGCTGACGCCCGTTCGCCAGGAAATCGTCAAGGGCGACGGACGGAAGGTGGCCGTCAGTCTGGCCACCAAGGACAGTCTGGTTGTCAACCACAGCGTATTCGGCGGCATCATCCGGGACAAAGCCACCGACAAGCCCTGCCTTTTCATTCCTTCCCTGAGCTACAACCAGGAGATGGATGAAGTCCTGCTGCGCATCCGTACTGAGGCCGAGCTGAACGACGACGGCGGCTATGCGACCGACCGAAACGGCGACCTGGTCTGGGGCGGCCGCACCATGCGCATCAGCTGGCTGGCTGGCCGACGGATGCACGAGCTGGGCGTAGACGCGGTCTGCCTGAACAACAGCGGCGTCGGCCTGACCCTGCGGCTGGAAGACCTGCTCTCCCAGGAAATGCAGGATTATGTGGCCGACCAGGGCGGCAACCTTAAAAAGGTGTACTTCCGCATGGAGGTGCTTCCCCGCGAGACCGTTCCCGAAGATATGAGCAGCCTTCAGCCTGTCACCAAAGCCTACGACGTGGCTGTATATATGGTCATTGACCGGCAGGAAACCGATGTGACCGCGCTGCTGCCCGGGCTCACTGCCGCCATGGAGATGGAAAGCACCGCCGACCTGCTGCGGGCCATGGAACGCTACGATGAAGAGACCTTCGCCGCCGAATTTACCTTGGCCCAGAAGTCCGGCGACAACGCCTCTGCCCGGATGGTCACCACCCTGGTGGAGCCCTTTCTCACCGATCCGCTGGACGTTGCCTGGCCGCAGATGATGGATACCGCCCGTTATCTGCTGATGCCGCTGGAAACCGCCGGTGCCCTCTGCGCCGTCCGCGCCCCTCTTCCCGAGGAACCGGCGGAGGATGAACCCACCAACACACCTATCTGACGACAAGATCAAGGGCGCTGCCGCAAGCTAGTTCTGCGGCAGCGCCCTTTGTATGTCATGAGCTGTCATATATCCAGTTGCTTAAGCAGTCCCTCGCAGCCCGCCCGGATATCCGCATACGCGACATCAAACCGCTCCGAATACCAGGGATCGCTCACGTCTCCAGGGCGGTCGGTGAAGGACATCAACAGCCGCAGCTTGCCGTCGGGATCGCCTCCGGCAATCCGCCTCATGGCGCTCATGTTCCAGCTGTCCATGCCGATGATGAGGTCATAGTCCGCGTAATCCGCCCTGACCATCTGGCGGGCCCGGTGCGGCTCACAGGGAATCCCATGGCGAGCCAGTTCCATCCGTGCCCTGGGATCGACCGGATTGCCGATTTCCTCCCGGCTAACGGCGCAGGAATCCGCCTGTACATCCCGACGCCCCTGCTGACGCGCCAGATGCCTGAAAACCATTTCCGCCATGGGACTGCGGCAGATGTTGCCGTGGCAGATGAAAAGCACTTTTATCATCTTCTTATATCTCCATTTACCTTGGCGTGTTCAAACTGTACAATAATATTTTTGCTGAAACGATTGATCACATCATCAGATAGTGTCCGTAAGTCGCCTTTGATCGGCGGCAGCATTGGCGGCTCTGGGAAGAAAAAGACGGCACTCGGCTTTCTGAAAACCTCACTGATCTTTTTTAGCTTTGCATAAGTAGGAAACTCCTGTCAGGATTCCTAATTTGTGTAACGCTGTAAATCAACGCCGATAGCTGTGGCGGCTTCGTTGGGCTGCATATTGTAGTATTCTCTGGCCCAACGGATGATTTCACCATTGATGCCAAGCATTGCTTCAGCCATTGAAAGGCACCTCCTCTTATTTCCCAAAAATTGTCCACATCAGTTCTTATGCAATGCGCGACTTATTGTATGTAGACTTATAGTCGTCATAATTGTACCATATAAAATGGAGGGTTACAAGTATGGACATAATTAAAGTTTTTGGCACAAACGTTAAACACTATCGCCAGCAAACCGGCTTGTCTCAGGAAGCATTTGCCGAAAAATGCGGTATGCACAGAACCTATATCAGTGCAATAGAGTGCTTCCGCCGTAGTATATCTCTCGAAAATATCCAGCGCATTGCTGATGCACTTGGCGTTGAAGCATACAGACTTCTTCTCGAAAATCAGGAGGATACAGAAAATGACAAATGAAATCAAGGAATTCCGTGATGGTATTTTTGCACTCAGAACTCGCAGATTTGGCACCGTTGCAGAACTTATGATCGAAGCTCTTTACAACTTCACCAAATCCCACAATCAGTTCCATGACCGCTATGATGAGGTCGGTCACCAGAGAATTGAAATCAAATTTTCTACCGTTATGAAGGCAAACGAAGCGGTTATTAGCCGTTCCAATTCCATCGACCAGTGCAAAAAAGCCAATCTTGGAAATCGTGCACTTAACAGCACTGATATGTATGAGTACGATTTTGACTGCAATATTCAGCAGGTGAAGCGATTAGAGTTTGATGTTCTTTACTATGGACTGTTCTTTGCTGATCGTATTGCTATCTTTAAGATGAACTCCGATGAGATCACGTCCTGTTTCGGGTACTCAGACAAACAGCACAAGGGAAACGAGGGTGAAGGCCAGTTCCATCTGAATCACAGTACCATTGATTATCATATGCGGAACCATTTCGTACAGTGGCTTACATATGAGGACTTGTACAATATGCTTAGCGCACTGTAAGAGGACTACATATGCCAGTTTCTAAAGAAGAACGAGTCGAACAGTTCAAACACGGTATCTTCTCGTTAAGAACAAATTTTGGCGAATTGGCCCAGCTGATGATCAAAGAGAAGTACGGATTTGACGAGGCAGATGATACAACATATGATCTGAAAGATTCCTCAAAGCAGGGAATCGAAAGCCACATTGAAGTGAAATTTGCCAGAGCTTATAGAAATCCTTCGTCCATAACCCGGAACAACGTTTTAAGCCTTTGCTCCAACTCGAGCATTGATGTTTATTTGTCGACAGAGTGGAATGACAGTGATCTTTTTTGTAATATTCAGCAAGTGAAGCCTGAATTATTTCGTACGCTCTACTATGGAATATTCTGGAAAGATATAATTGAAATCTTCTGCATTGACAGTACACGTCACGGACTGTTTCCTAATTCTTTGGAAAGATTTAAGAGTGATGCGGATTATCGAAAAGAGATCAGAACCAACATTCCGTATTTCTATTTGCAACACAATCAAAAGGACTACCAATTCCATCTCAAGAAAGGAAGTATTCCTAAACACAGGAGCGCCTTCCCTAAATGTACTATGACATACGAAGCTCTCTATGACTTATTTACTCAAGAGGAATAAGTTTTTCCCTCGCAAAGCATTCCTTACAACATTGCTATGCTGAGTGCTAAGTCCAAACAGTGCCATAATGTCGCTATCCAAATCTTCATATAGACCGCTGATGTTTTCGGAAGAATTCATTATGCGGTCTACTTTTTTTAAGATAGAGCTTTGAATATCCATTGAAACAACCGGAATAGGCATTTGCTCAATGTGTGAACGAAGCAATTTAACAGAGTTGAACTTCTTGGAGATAAAATAGGCTGCAACACTTGAGTTAAGTATTGCAAGAATGTATTTCATCTCCAAACCATCAATATCAGGAATAACAATATTGCAACTATTCAAAGAAAGTGTTTGCCGATCATCATAGGTGAACACCGGAACTTCACAAATAAAACGGTACAATAACTTTTCTTTTGCCCTGTACATTTCTACAGGAGCCACCTGCTGAAACGACTCCGGTGCAAAGCGAATGT
>ERZ777306.1506-NODE-1506-length-35794-cov-5.908475_pt1 | contig 35794 bp, 29 predicted proteins | sample MGYA00374966_ERZ777306 | MGnify/ENA primary metagenome ERZ777306 (study PRJEB29329, sample SAMN06343882) | mouse gut metagenome | isolation source: Mouse cecum | place: Austria: Vienna | collected 2014-11-15 ... | reverse complement strand
CGTGTTTTTTCTCGGTCGTCGCTGCACCCGCACAACAAAAAGGAAACATTGGCGCAAAAACCCGTGGTAGGGTGGAAACATGCAGGCGCGCGTGGGCCTTCGCCCCCAATGGGTAGGGGCTGCGCGCATATCCCCAAAGGAGGATCCATGGGTTTTCTCGAAGGTAAAACCGCAATCATCACCGGTGCCGGTTTCGCGGCGCTCAAAGACGGCAGCGCCGGCTCCATTGGCTACGGCATCGCCACCGCCTATGCCAAGGAAGGCGCCAACCTGGTAATCACCGGCCGCAATGTGCAGAAGCTGGAAACCGCGAAGGAGAAGCTGGAGGCCGAGTTCGGCATCCAGGTGCTGGTGGTGCCCGCCGATGTGAACGCCGGCGCTGACAACAAAGCGGTGGTGCAGAACGTGGTGGACCGGGCCATTGAGAAGTTCGGCCGCATCGACGTGCTGGTGAACAACGCCCAGGCCTCCGCTTCCGGCGTCACTTTGGCCGACCACAGCACCGACCAGTTCGACCTGGCTATCTATTCGGGCCTTTACGCCACTTTCTACTACATGCAGGCCTGCTACCCGCACCTGAAGGAGGCAAAGGGCTCGGTGATCAACTTCGCTTCCGGCGCGGGGCTGTTCGGCAACTACGGTCAATGCGCTTATGCGGCGGCGAAAGAAGGCATCCGCGGCCTTACCCGCGTGGCCGCCACCGAGTGGGGCCCCGACGGTATCAACGTGAACGTGGTGTGCCCGCTGGCGTGGACGGCAGCACTGGAGAACTTCCAGGAGGCCTACCCCGAGGCCTTCGAGGCCAACGTGCACATGCCCCCCATGGGCCACTACGGCAACGTGGAAACCGAGATCGGCCGCGTGGTGGTGCAGCTGGCGAACCCCGACTTCAAGTTCATGAGCGGCGAAACTCTCACTCTGGAAGGCGGCATGGGCCTGCGCCCGTAGGGGCGGCTGCAAACCGCAAACAGCCGCCTTCGCGCCCCGGTGGTCGTAAGTTGCGGCATTCGTGCTTGCGAACACCAAACATATGTTCTATGATAGCCCCGTTGATTTGGAAAGCGGGGCTTATTCTTTTGGCGGACAGTCGCATCATATTGGGAATCGACCCGGGCCTGGCCCACACCGGCTGGGGCGTGGTGGAGCAGCGGGGCGCGCGGCTTAGCTGCGTGGCTTACGGCTGCGTTGCCACCGGCGCCGATACGCCCCTAGCCGAGCGGCTGCTGAAGGTGCACCACCAGATAGGAGCCGTCATCGAGCGGTTTCACCCTAGCTGCGTAGGGATAGAAACCGTGTGGTTCGGGCAAAACGTGACGGCCGCCTTCGCAACGGGCCAAGCCCGCGGCGCGGCGCTGGTGGCCTGCGCCGAGATGGGGCTTTCGGTGGGCGAGTACGCCCCCAACCAAATCAAGATGGCGGTAGTGGGGGAAGGCACGGCCGACAAAGCGCAGGTGCAGTACATGGTGCGCCAGCTTCTGGGGCTGCCTTCCGTGCCCGAGCCCGACCATGCGGCCGACGCCTTGGCGGCGGCCATCTGTTACGTGACCCATGAAGCGAAAGGGTACGCATGATAGCGTTTCTCAGCGGGGAAGTGGCGGCAGTGGTGCCGCCGGCCACCGCTTACATCGATGTGTGCGGCGTGGGCTACGCCGTGGCCATGCCCGGCGGCAGTCTGGCCAAGTTGGAGGTGGGCAAGCCAGTGCGGGTGCTCACGTACCTCTCGGTGAGCGACAACGGCTTGGGGCTGTACGGTTTCCTCTCCGAAGAGGAGAAGGCGCTGTTCGAGAAGCTGATCGGCGTATCGAAGGTAGGGCCGAAAATGGCGCTCGCGGCCCTTTCCACCTACACCCCGCGCGAGCTGGCCGACGCCATCGCCGCCCAGGACACCGCGCGGGTGGCCCGTATCCCGGGCGTAGGGAAGAAAACGGCCGAGCGCATCATCTTGGAACTGAAGGGCACGCTGGAGCGGGGACTGGAAACCCTGTTCGATGAAGGAGCGGGCGCTCCCGCTGCCAACAGCGCCGCCTTGGCCGGCGCCACCGAGGCGCTGCTGGCCATGGGCTTCACTTCCGCCGAAGCGGATGCGGCCCTGAAGGGGGCTCCTGAGGGGGCGGCCGAGGGGGCGCTGCTACAATATGCCCTGAAACGTTTGGGAAGCAGATAGCGATAGGCGGCCATGGCATTTGATTTGGACATAGAGGGCATCGGCTACGTGGCCGGTGCAGGCGCTGCGGGCGAAGGCTCCCCTGGGGCGCGCAATCGCGCGGTGGCCCCTACCTTCACCGAGGACGATCTGGAACTGGACTTCTCGTTGCGCCCGAAGCGGTTGGAGGATTACCTGGGCCAGGCGAAGGTGAAGGAATCGCTGGGCATCATGATCGATGCGGCGCGGGCCCGGGGAGACGTGGCCGACCACATTTTGTTCTCGGGCCCGCCGGGCCTGGGCAAAACCACCCTTGCCACCGTGGTGGCCAACGAGCTGGGCGCCTCCATCCGCACCACTTCCGGCCCCGCCATCGCCCGCACGGGGGATTTGGCGGCCATCCTCACCAACCTCGAAGAGGGGGACGTGCTGTTCATCGACGAGATTCACCGCCTGAACCGCATGGTGGAAGAGGTGCTCTACCCCGCGCTGGAAGACTTCGAGCTGGACATCGTGGTGGGGAAGGGGCCGGCGGCCCGCTCCATCAGGCTGGATCTGCCTCGCTTCACTCTCATCGGCGCCACCACTCGTACCGGCCTGCTCACCGGGCCCTTGCGCGACCGTTTCGGCGTGGCGTTCCGGCTGCAGTACTACACCCCCGAAGAGCTGGCGCTCATCGTGTGCCGCTCCGCCGCCATATTGAACGTGGATATCGACCAGGAGGGGGCGCTGGAGATTGCCCGCCGCAGCCGCGGCACCCCCCGTCTTGCCAACCGCCTGCTGAAGCGGGTGCGCGACTGGGCCCAGGTGCGGGGCGATGGCGCCATCACCGAGGACGTGGCGGCCCAGGCCCTCACTTTCTTCGAGGTGGACCATCTGGGGCTGGACGCCGTGGACAACCGCCTGTTGGAGGTGCTGTGCGTGCAGTTCTCCGGCCGGCCGGTGGGGCTTACCACTTTGGCCTCCGCCCTGGCGGAAGACCCTGACACGGTGGAGGACGTGTACGAGCCTTTCCTGATGCAGCAGGGGTTGGTGATGCGCACCCCCAAGGGGCGCCAGGCCACCCGTCGCGCCTGGGAGCATTTGGGCATCGCAGTGCCGGAAGACGTCTAGCTGGGCTGCCGCCCGCGGCCCGTTACAGGAGCAATCATCATGATCGAGCAAGACTACCTCATGCGCCGCATCATGGCGCTGTTCGCCGCCATCCGCCGCAGTTGGGAGCGGGAACTGAAGCACGACGACCCGCTGGATTCCGCCGAGCAGCTGGAGCTTGCCCTGGGCCAGGCGGTGGATTTCGACAGCGGCCTTCTGCTGTCGCTGGTGCCGGAATCCTTCGCCTCCATGGTGCAGGTGTCCGGCACCGATCAGCGGCTGGTGGCGTTCATGCTGCGTAGCCTTGCCCTGGCTTCCCGCCTGCGGGCCGAGGGCAACGACAATGCCGGTGCCGCCCTGCGGCTGCAGCAAGCGCAGGCGCTGGCCGCCTTCTACGGGGTGCCCGACGAGGACTGGGCCATCGACGATGCCGCCCTGGAGGGTTTGTGCCGGGAGATGGACGAAGCGGGCCGCCGGAACCCCTAAATTGTTTCATTTGCGGGGCCAACCGCAATCTGATGACAATCCGTAACCTAAATCTACGCGTAGCTTGGTCATCTTTTCTGTATAGTGGGGGCGAGGCTTAGCAACTAGTCTCAGCCGACCGCGATTTTGCGGTCATCGCATTACCTTTCTGGTAGGCAGAAGGGAGAAAAGAGGAAATCATGGCGGAAGGCACTGTGAAATGGTTTAACCCGGAGAAGGGCTACGGCTTCATCTCCCAGAGCGATGGCGAGGATCTGTTCGTCCATTTCTCCGAGATCCAGATGGACGGGTTCAAGACGCTCGATGAGGGGGCCGCTGTTTCGTTCGACGTGACCACTGGTCAGAACGGCAAGCTCCAGGCGAGCAACGTTGTGCGCCTTTAGGCCATAGCACCATTGCACGCAAAGCGCCCGCACTCGCGGGCGCTTTTTTTGTCTCACAGAAGGTCGTTGTAGGCCTCTTTGGCCCAGGCGGGGACGCGGGGGCCGGTCACCACGTACAGGTTGTGGCGGGCGCGGGTGAAGTGCACGTAACGGCGCCGCCGCGCGTCTTCGGGGGCATCGGCCCCGCAGGCCAGCGAAGGCACCAGCACGTTGTCGAACTCCAGCCCCTTGCACTTCAGTTCTCCCATCACGTACAGCCCCGGCTTCGAGATGTCCACCTCGTCGCGCAACCGCCCCTCCGCGGCGGCGCATACCTTCGCCATGGGGTTGCGCACAACCACCCCGCGCGCCAGCAGCTTCGCGTCCCAGTCGGGGCCGCCCACCAGCAGGGTGGTGCGGTTCGGCTGCGCCGCCAGGTTCACGGCCAAATCCAGCACCTCCTTCTCGCCGCCGCGCACCAGCTGCACGCACTCGCTCTTCGGCGCCGTGTGGTTGAAGATGCCCTGGCAGCGCTGGGCAAAGGCGTGCACCGCGCTGTTGCTGCGCAGGTTCTGGGCCAGGCTGTAGGTGGTGGCCCGCCGGTGCACCCCCAGCTGCTTCCAGGAGAAATCCCGCTGGTAGATGCGCTGGTTCTCGTCCACTGCCATGTAAACGCGGGTGTCCATGTTCTCGCGCATGGCCAGCAGCAGCTCAATGGAACGGGTGGCCAGATCCTGCGCCTCGTCCACCGCAATCATAGAGAAGCGGGGCAGCTCCCTGGATTTCAGCAGTCGGTTCACCGCTTGCTCCAGCGTGAAGCGCCTCTCTTGCGCCAGCAGTCTGCGCTGCTCGTGCCAAACCTCCAAAATCACCGGTCGCACTTCCTTACGGGGCTTGTGAACGCCCCCACGGCCGATGCGCGGCGCCGCCGGATAGTGCAGCTTCGCCTCCTGTTCCGTCAGGTAGTGGGCCTCCAGCCAGCACAGCTCGTCGTTCATCCAGGCGATGTTCTTGTCTGCGGCTTTGCCGTGGGTGTCCACGAAAAAGGCCCCCTTGTGCTGCGGGTACCGCTCTCCCACTATCTCCATCGCCTGGCCGGTGAACTGGTGCGAGTAGTCCAGCTTCCAGGTTTCGCCGGCGGGGAAGGCCACGTCGCTGCAGACGGGCTTGCGCTTGTTGTTGTAGGTGGGCATCAGCATTTGGTACACCAGGCTGTCGAAGGTGGTTACCCTGATGCGCTTGGCCTCAGGGAAGGGCTTCAGCAGGTTGGCGGCGTAGTGGGCCATCTCGCGGTTGAAGCACACGAACAGCAGCGCGTTTTCCTCGGTGTCGGGGGCGTCCGGCGGAATCTGCACCGCCTCTTGCAGCAGCTTGGCCAGAAGGCACAGGGTTTTGCCGCTGCCGGCGAGGCCCTTGATGCGCACGATGGTGGATTGGTTGTTGCGGCGGGGATGCTCCAGAATCTTTCGTTGGTCGTCGGTGGCTTCGGCTTGGTGGTTCAGCAACAAGCTGATGAAATCGGTTTCTGCAATTACTCTTTCCATGTTCGGCTTCCTTTCATGAATGTTTGTTTTGGGGAAGGGTGGCCTGCGCAGGGGTGCGCCGCTGGTTCGGGCGGCTGTTGCGCAGGCCGTTCGGCACGGGGGCTGCGCTTCCGCCCATGCCGGGGCGCCACGACGCGCCCCTTGTTTGCAGGTATGAGGTTTTCAAGGTGCCGGGGGCGCCGGAGAAGGAAGCCGGCGCCCCGCCCTGCGATGTGGCAACCGCCGGGGACAAGAAGTAGTTTATGGGGAAGAGAAATGAGGCCCGTAAAATTTACGAGCGCAGGGGAGGGGCAAAACGAAAGCGCAGCCTGGCCTTCGCGAAGGTTGCAGCGTTTCGTTCGGATGACGTCGGGAGGGCCCCGGGTTGGCTCCGGGGTCTGTGGTAAACTGTGCAAAGAAGTGAACGGCGGTCGAGAAGCGGGGTGATATCGTGCTTAACCTTGGAACCATCGCTCGTGAAGTGGGTGAAGTGGTGGTGGACTATCCTGTGACGCGGGTGCAGCTTTTCGGATCTTACGCCCAGAACTGCGCGCGGGAGGAAAGCGACGTCGACCTGCTGGTAGAGTTCACATCTGTTGCGGTCTCGCTGCTCACGCTTGCTTCCTTGAGGAGCCGCCTGGAGGAGAAGCTAGGGGTGTCGGTCGATCTTGTCCATGCTCCCTTGCCCAAAGACGCCTTTCTCGATGCGGGTAGAACGGTGACGCTCTATGAAAGATAAAAACACGGCCGTCCTGGAGAAGATCCTCAGCGAGATTTCCATTGCGCAGGGGCTTATGGGCTCACACGACATGGATTCGTTCCTGGAGGACGAGATGGTGAAGAGGGCCGTCTGCATGACGGTCATAAACATTGGAGAGCTCGTAAAGAATCTTGAGATGGATTTCAGGAGCCGTTACGCCCAAGTGCCATGGAGGGAAATCGCGGGGTTTCGCGACGTTGCGGCCCACAAGTATCAAACGCTCCGAATGGAAGACGTGTACGTAACGGTGAAGGATGAGCTTGGCCCGATAGCCGAAGAGATTGAAGCCATATTGGAGGAAGGCGCACGGTTAACGAAATAGGCATCTTTGGCGCCTATTGGGGTAGACACATGCACGCCATCGAGAAGTGAGCCCGCTTTTGCGGGCTCACTTCAAAAAAATCTAACTTTTCAGCTTACTGATAGGTCACTGTGTGTGTGAATGTTGATTCCTTACCCTTATCGACCCCATATACTCCACGCACTTTTACGGTTATGGTCGTTGTGCCCTTTTGCTTAAATACCAGGCAGGCGCGCCCATAAGGCGGAATATCAAGCTTTTCATCATACTTTTCATTGGCAATATAGTTGCCCGAGCCGTTGCCGTCGAGCATGGCGCTCTGGTTGCTGGATGTAACGCTCACGATTTCACTGCAGAAAGCCTCGAAGTAAATCGCATCTGCGCCGCTGTCCGAAGAAAATGTGAACTGATTCTTGGTTAATCCGCAGGTCACATACACACATTCAGTATAGTAGCTATTGGCCATGCTGGGTGCGCGGGTCTGACCCCCATCCGACAGAGAAGAGGTGCCCTGGATGAGAGCATGAGCCTGGGCATCCCAGGTCTGGGGCGTATAAGGCTGTATCAACATATATCCTGGAGTCGCGTCGACAAGGTATTGCTTGCCATCCATCCATACTACATCGTTGTGATGATTGCCAATGCCTCCAAAGCTTACGTTATACCAGCGCTGCATGGTCATGGCATCCTGGAATACACAGCGAATGCCAAGGTCTTTGCAGAAGTCGGCAAGCATGAGATTGCCCGCGTAGCAATCACCCGATCCAGTGAAATACAATCCGCGGCCAGAGGAAGAAGCGGTTGAGTAGGGGTAATTCGATATCATTTCAACAAGTTTGTTTACTTTGTCATACTCGCTCATGCTCGCATTTAGGTTCTCTTTAATCCACCGGGCGCGCCAATCGTCATACTCATCGCCTATTATGGCGGTTATCGTCATGTTGCTGCGCACATTGGAAAAGCTTCGATCCCAGCCTTTGAGATAGTAGCCTGTATTCAATTCGACGGTAGGCGCTGTAGCGCTTCCGCCGGATTTCACAATCTGAGTAGAAAGGGTGTTTGACGAATACATGATAAAGCCGCCACCTGAACTGATGGGTTTGAGATAGGAGGACTTGCTCACCTTGAAAACAACCCGGTATGAGGTCGCTTGGTTAGAAGAAGAGCTACCATTTGCGCCTGGTACCCATGCGCCGTCGGGGCCAACCCAGTAGTTTCCGACCCACTGGTTTGTCACCATGCGGCCAGAGGCATTTACATAGTAGTTCCCCACCCATTTACTGGAATCCATGGCACCAGAGCTTGTCAAGTGATACCAGGAACCGTTCACCTGCTGCCAGCCAGTGGCCATTGCACCCGAAGGCTTGAGGTAGTACCAGTTTTTACCGACCTGCTGCCAGCCGGTGGCCATGGCGCCAGAGGATTTGAAGTAGTACCATGCCCCACCGATTTTCTTCCAACCGGTGGCCATGGCGCCGGAGGAGTCGAGATGGTACCACTTTCCACCCAGCTCCTTCCAGCCGGTTGCCATAACGCCGGATTGGTTGAGGTAGTACCAGTTTTTGCCTACCTGCTGCCAACCGGTGGCCATGGCGCCAGAGGGCTTGAGGTGGTACCATTTATTTCCCGCTTTGTGCCAACCGGTCTTCATCCAGCCGGCGTCATCGAACAAGTACCATGAGCCAGATATCGCTGCCCATTCCGCTTTGGCGTAGCCTCCGTTGTCGTAGGAGTACCACCACCTTCCCCCCGATTGCTGCCATTTGCCCGCTTGCGCAGCATGGGCGGGCTGAGGGTCGATGGCGGATTGCGCCATCGCAACGCCTGTTCCTAGAACGAGGACAAGCGCCGCAGCGAGAGCCAGACGGAGCAAGCCTCCCGAATCTCTTTTCTCTTTCTGTAGAGATTTCCGTATTCCCACCTATGCCTGTGCCCGAATTTCGCCCATGCGGGCACAGGCCGTCTCCGTTTCCTGCCATAAGGGGTAGCCTTCCCGAATCGTCATAGCCGAGCGTTTGCGGACTACCCCTTCAGCCCCTAATGCCCCTGCCGTCATGTGGCTGCTGGCCATAAAAGTGGGAGGGGGCGAAACCGGGGCAAAGTGCCCCTTGCCCCGCCCCCTCTCCTTTGTTGAGCTAGCCAAGCGAAGGGTTGGCCCAAATCGCTTTACCGCGTCTTGTCCCAAAGGCCGTTCTCGTTCACGTGGTATTTCCCTATCCACGTGTTCGTTGCCATGGCTCCCGAGGAGGTGACGTAGTAGTTGCCGACCCACTTATTGGCCTGCATTACGCCAGAGCCATTCATGTAGTACCAGGAGCCGCCGACCTTCTGCCAGCCAGTGGCCATGGCGCCCGAACCCTTGAGGTAGTACCACTTACCCCCGACCTTCTGCCAGCCAGTAGCCATGGCGCCTGAATTTTTGAGGTAGTACCAGGAGCCGCCGACCTTCTGCCAGCCGGTGGCCATGGCGCCCGAACCCTTGAGGTAGTACCAAGTGCCATCAATCTTCTGCCAGCCAGTGGCCATGGCACAAGAACTACCAAAGTAATACCAGGATCCGTCTAACTTCCACCAGCCGACAAGCGCTGTACCCTTAGGCTGACGGTCGCTCTCTTCCCTCATCTCCGGTGTGCAGAAGTAATACCAGTTACCGCTCAGCTTTTTCCAGCCGTAGGCAGGCAGACCGGATTCCTCTAGATACATCCAGAGCTCGTCAGAGATCCGATAGTGTACCCAGCGATTGGTTACCAGTGCCCCTGACTCTTCAAAGTAAGAGAAGCCCTCGTAGGAGGAAAACTTGATGCCCACATACTGCCAGCCGCCATGGAGCATCCAACCAAATTCGTCGAAGAAGTACCAGGCCGAACCAATCTTCTTCCAGCATTGGCGCACCATATCGCCTGACGGGTTGAAGTATTGCCAGCCTATTTCGGTTGTGCCGCTGGTATCAATCTCGTTGTCTCCCGACCACCAGCCAGTGATCATCCAGCCCTGGTCATCGAACCGGTACCACTTTCCGTCGATTTTCTTTTCTTCTCCCTTGACGTAGTTGCCTGAGTCGTCGATATACTGCCATTTCCCGCTCGTCTGCTGCCAGCCAGCCTGAGCGGCATAGGCCGGCTGCGCGTCGGCAGCCATTTGAACCGCAACGCCGGTGCCCAACGCCACGGCAAACGCCACGGCGAGCGCCAAGCGCGCAAATAGGGCAGGGTGCCTTTTCGTTGCTTCCATAACCCTTCTCCTTTCTCATGGAAACCAATTACTTCTATCTGCACTCGCGAACCAAAGTCGCGAGAGAATTTGTCCGCCAGCATGCTTTCGTTGGGTAGGTGCTGGGAAAGCTGGGCTTTTGGCGGTTGAGAGACGGTGCCCGCAGAGTCTGCGGGCGCTGCCATGCGCGAAGCGCGGCATCTCCTCCTTATTCGTCGGCGCCGGTTGGATCGGCGTCGACGTTCAGGGGGAGAATGACGCCGTTGTCGTAGCGGGCGCCGCTTCCCGTGGCGGAGAAGAGCTCCGCGGTGACCGACCCGTCAGGGTCGATGTGGGAGAACACGTCGGGCCCAAAGTGGATTTTGATTTTGGGCTTTTCGCCTTCGCTGGGGTTGGTCATCTTTCTTCCTCTCTCTCGCTCGAATGCCATTGCCAGTAGGTGCGTTTCGAACTGACAACGAGCATCCTACGCTGCCGGGAAACAAGCCCCGTAAGATTTACGGCTTGCCTCCCTGAGCCCAAAGTCTTACTACCGCCTGTTTCTCGCCGCAGCAGCAGCGTTAGCGGCGTGGTCGGCAGCGCGCCCGGCGGCCTGGGCGGCGCGCGCGGTGTTCTGAGCGGTTGCGGCGCTGCTGCGGGCGGTTGCGGCAGCGCTGGTGGCGATGTTTCCCGTATTGACGGCCGTAACTACGTTGGCCGCTGCGGAGGCGATATTCGCACCAAGATTCATCGCGCTTATGCTTATGAGGCCTTGAATCATCTCTTCGTTCTGGGCCATGCGCTCTTCGAGGGTTTGGTTCAGGCGGGAGGTGAGCTGCTGCTGGCGCAGCGCGGCTGCCTCCATGGCGTTGCGATGCAGGTATTCGTCGTAGAGGTTCACCGCCTCTTTGATGGAATCGGCCTGGTAGTTGGTCACCGCTTTCAGGAAATAGGCGCTGGCGTCCACCGTCATGTAATCGGGGGGATACCAGGAGGCGGCGTCCTCCTGCCAGGCGATGCGCCAGGACTCCATGTGCTCGGCCAAGGAGTTCATCTTGGCGACGGTTTCCTTGTTGCGCTGGGTACCCGCCTGGATGGCCTGTTTCAGGGCCTCGTCGTTTTGGGCGTTGATGGTCGCCACTTCCTTGTTCTTCCATGCCATGTACTGCTTCACGCCAAATGCGCAGCCTACCGAGAGGGCGAAAATAACAATATAGTAGAGGTCGTTTCCGTAATAGGAATAACTGCCGGTCAGGCTGTACAGCACGATGAAGGCAAGAAACGTGAAGACGAACCACATCCCGACGTTCCACTTGTATTTCGGCGGCAGGGGAGCCGGGGCGGGGATTTTGGTGATGATCTGCTTTTTGAGGGATTGATCCTGTTGCTCCAGGTTGGCGAAGCCGGCCAGGATGGTGTGGGCGCGCTGCAGGTTTTCCAGCAGCTGGTCGCGGGTCATAGATTCAGACATTGAGCCTCCTTGCGTGTGTTTCTCGGCGGAGGCATCCAATGAGGAGAGCGTCCACCACGATTGCCACATCGCAAAGCCCCCTTGTCACCCAAGAAAGCAAAGAACGGAGACGCTCCCCAGCATCTCTTTCTTGGGTACAGAGGGACAGGCCCCAGGTGGGGCGGGCTATTACGATGTGGCGGTGACGATTTTAGCACGGCCGCGCCGCAGTTGCAGCAAAAGATGACATCTTTCCCCTGATGGGCGGGGCGGTTTAGAAGTCGTCCTCGTCGAAGAGGGGGCGGAAGCGGGCGGGGCAGCCTTTCGGAAGGGCCGGGTTGCTGCTGCGGTAGAAACTGAGGCAGCGGCTGAACTTGGGATCGGTGGCGCATTCGTCCCGGAAAGCCGCCAGGGCGCTGGCCGCCATGAGGCCGATGGAGCCGGAGGGCGGCAGCACCTCGGCGTTCATGTTCTCCAGTCGCGTGTCGGCGCCGCTGGCTTGCGGCTTCAACAGCTCGAAGTAGTTGATGTCCAGGTTGGGGCTTGGGCTGCGGCGCAGTATGACGAAGAAGAAGGGGGGCCGGGGCACCATGGTGCGCAGCTTGCTGCGGGCGGACGGACCGCACCATGCTTCCACCGTGTGCTGTCCGTCCTCCAGCAGATCGGGGCCCATGAGGTACAGGCCGGCGCCGCTGCGGCTGTCCAGCAAAAGCGGCATCAGCACGTCGGCGTAGTCGGTGGGTTTGGCAGCCATGGCCTCCCAAAGCTGCACGATGGATTCCTGCAGGCTGTCGTCCGCAGCGCCGCTGGTGGCGGTACCCACCCCTGGCCGTGCGCTTTCGCTTGACGCGCTTGCGCTGTTGGCGGTACCCGTTCCCGGCATGGCGCTTTCGCCCAGGCCGGCGCTCTTGTCCGTCCCCGTGTTTTCGTAGGGCAGAGATTCTATCTCTGCCTCCTGCGCCCCAACGCCTCCGGCATTCGCGGCCTGGCCGCCGTAGACGTGCAGCTGGTAACGCTCCACCAGTCCCAGGGGTATCTCCTTCAGGCGGGGACGGCGCGGGGCGGCGATGATATCCGGTTCTGCCTGGGGCGCTTCCGCCCTTCCGTTGCCGTCGTCTGCCCGGGCCGGCTCCTTCACGGCAGCCTCCCAATCGTCTTGCTGCAGCAGCTGCCGTTCGCGCCGCCGCAGCTCGGCGGCCGGGTATCCGGCATCGTAGAGCCACGCTTCCGCCTCGGCCCCCACAAGCCGCTCGATCACGGCCTGCAGCGGGGCCTCTTCCAGGGAAAACGACGGCCAACCGGGGCCCGCCTGCCTGCGGTAGTCTTCCCGCGCCCAGCGCAGCCGCTCTTCCCGCTCCTCGGCGCTGCCCAGGGCCTCTGCCCCCATGCGCGCGTCCAGGGCGCACTCCATCACCCGCTCGCACAGGTTGCCGCGGCGGCGCGGGGCGGTGCCGTTGGGGGTGGAGGCCAGCGCCGTTTCGGCGGCTGCGCGCAGGGCGGCGGGGGCGAGGGGCGGCTGCGGCGCCAAGTGCCCGCAAGTTACCAGCAGCCGCTGGGCCTCAGGGCCGTTGCCGCCCAGCAGCAGTTGCTTCAGCTGTATCCGGAAGGCCTGCTGGTGCTCTTCTTGCTTGAAGTCCCCCAGCTGGGACTGTAGCGGCTGGGCGCTGTGGGCGCAGTAGTCGTCCCGCAGGAAGTCCAGCAGCCGTTCGCGCAGGCTACTCATGGCAGCCCCCGGCCATCAGGCGGGCCTTCACCTTGTCCAGAAGGTAGATGGCCTCGTCGATGGTGGATTTGCGGGCCAGTTGGCTGAAGCCCTCCTGGGCCAGCAGGGTTTCCACGGCCCGGGATGCCAGGTCGGCGAAGTCCTCGGGGCAGCCTTCCCCTTCGAACAGCTCTTCCCGCAGCTGTAGGTACTGGCGGCAGAACTCCTCCCCATCGGCAAAGCCGGCCTGCCACGCCTCCAGCCGCTCGGCGATGCGCCGGTGGCGCCGCTGCTCTTCCTGCTGGGCCGCCTCCATGGCGTCGGTTTCCCATTGGGGGCGCGTCTGAGCCTCTTCCACCAGCTGGTTCCACTGGGCCTCCATCGCCGCGCGGTTGCGCTGCACTATCTCGGCGTCCAGTTGGCCTGCGGCCACCGCCTCGTCCAGCTGTTGGGGCGACATGAGGGGAAACCCCGCCCAGGCGGCCTCGTCGAGCGCCTGCTGGTAGGGGCCGGCCACCATCTCCCGCAGGTGCGCCGGTATGGCATCGGCGATGGGGGCGCCCGTCAGCAGCCGGTAGAGGTCGTCGGCCATGGCGAAGAAGTCGTCGGGGCGCGGCACCCCTTCCGCCAGGTAATCGGTGGCGTCGCACAGCTCGTCCAGCAGAAGCGCGCGCGGTTTGGCGGCGCGGGCCTGGGCCGAAGCGGCCAGCTGCGCCACCTCTTCCGCGGTGCCGCCGTACCAGGGAGTGCCGGCCGCCAGCCGCACGGCGCAGTAGAAGAAGGGGGCGGCTAGCGCGCATTCCGGCGCGGCGGGCAGCTGCGCCTCAGCCAAGGGCTGTTGCTGGAAGCGGCTGAAGCGCCCTTGCTCCAACAGGCGGTCGATGCCCTCGTTTTGGGCGTAGGCCCGCGTCAGCTTCTGGGCCAGGGCCTCTTGGCCGGCGGCGGTTTGCGCCCCCAGCTGGGCCAGGGTGGTGCTGCGCCCCGCCAGCAGCGATTCCAGCTCCTGGGTGGCCGCCTGCAGCTTTTCCTTGCGCCGCTGCAACAGGGCGATTTGCTCAAGGGTGATGGGGGAGGGCTCGTGGCCTGCGGCGGTGCTGTTCACGGGAAGTCCTTTCGCTTGCGATGGGCACCATTGTAGCGCTTGGCCGTCGGCGCGCAGGGTTGGCGGCCGGTGGTGCGCCAGGGCTAACGCTACGGAAGGCGCAACGGCCGGGGCGGGGGAGGGGGAGGCGCGTCGTGCGGCCGCCGCACCCAGCGTCCCGCGGCTCGCGGCGCCCCCGGGCGCCGCCCCCGCCCCGGCGGCTCCTCAAAGCCCCCACTTCTCCTGAATCTCGCGGATCTGCTGTTCCATCTGCGGAATCAGCTCCTTCTCCCGCCGCGCCGCCTCGGCCGCTTCCGCCGCCTTCTTCACCTCTGGCAGCTGCGGGTACAGGGGGTGCTGGTCAAGCGGGTAGCGGCGCACCTGCTGGCCGCCCTGGCCCTCGGTGTACAGAAAGGCGCTGTCCACCGGAAGCTTGAGGATGCGGTCGGGCAGGCAATTGGCCAGCGACGCGATGTAGTTCACCGTGTCCAGGTCGTGGCCGCCCAGGTACAGGATGTGGGCGCAGTTGTTGATGATGGTGCGCGCCCGATCCTGCCCGTACATGGCGGAGAGCTGGGTGATGCTCTGCAGTACGATGCTCACCGAGATGCCGCGGGAGCGGATGACCGACGTGATGTTGTCGAAGTCGGGGATCACCGCGCTGGCGGCGAAGTCGTCCAGGTACATGCGCACCGGGAAGCGCAGGCGGTTGCCTTCGCACTTGGTGTCGGCGTAGTTGCACAGCTCGCTGATGGCCTGGCTGTACAGCAGGTTCACCAGCCTGTCCATGGAGCGGTCGGTGTCGCTCACGGTGAGGAACAGCGCCTGCGGGAAGCAGCCCAGCGACTTGAGGTCCACCTGCCAGAGCTTCTGGTAGAACTCAACGGCGCTGGAGAGCGCGAAGGGGGCGAGATGCTGGGCCGCCACGCCCAAGATGCAGGAGAAGGTCTTCTCGCTGTCCCGCACGGCGCGCACCGCGCTGAACTGGTTGACAAACAGACAGTTGGGCCGTTTTTCGACGATTTCGAGGTAGCCCTCCTCGGTGGCGTTGCTGCCGGCGTTGGTGACCAGGGTGTGCACCGTGCCCAGGTGCTGCTCGTCGGGGGGCAGCCACTCCAGGGTGTAGGCGATCATGGCCGCCACCAGCGACCGGGCCGAGTTGTCCCAGTAGGGGTCGCTGCCCGTGGAAGGCGGGCAGAGGGCGGTGGCGATGCGCATCACGTCCTGCTCGTTGGCCTCGCGGGTGACGGGATCGACGCGCACGAACGCCAGCGGGTTGTAGCCGATGTCGCTTCTGGCCAGGTTGGTGAAGTCGATGGTGCTCAGCTCGTAGTCGTTGTCCTCAAGGACGGGGCCCACCTCGTGGCGAAGGTTCCCCTTCGTGTCGGTGATGATGAAGCTCTCGGGGGCGTTCTGCTCGCGGGGGAGCGCCTGCTGCAGCAGGTTGGGCTTGATGTAGTGGCGGGTTTTGCCGGCGCCGGTGGGGCCGATGATGAGGTCGTTGTTGTTCAGGCCGGTTTTCCAGGTGTCGCCGGACACCTGCACCCCGTCGGCCAGGATGCGCAACCCCTCCTCGGCGCAGTTGTCCTTGTGGCTGCTCACGCACGCCTCCAGGTACGCCAGGTACTCCCTCTCCTGGATGGGCATCTGAGGGACGACTGGGGCGTACTCCTCCTCGTCGGGCCCGGGGATGACGGGGCAGTAGTCAAGGGGGTCGTCCCAGGGCAGTTCGCCCTGGACGGGGGCGCCGTCTTCGGCGGGGGCGACTTCCTCCTCGCCTTCGCCGAAGACCATGGCGAGCATCGAGTTGAGCTCGGCATCGAGCTCGGCGTCGGTGCAGTCCGCACCGTCCCCGGCCTCGCCCTCCGCCTCGTTGCCGGGCCAGTCGATGACGGGGTCGCAGGCCCAGGGCTCCAAGGGCTCCAGCCCCTCCAGGATCGGTTGGCCGTGGATGGCCTCCACCGCCTCCTTCATTTCCCAGAACTCCGGGGTGCCGTAGGTTTGCCAGGGCAGTTTCTTCTCTTCCATGAGATTCTCCTTCTCTTCAGGGGTTTGCTTTCCTTGCGTTGCTGGTGGGCCGCTTGCGCCCCTGCTGCCGCCCCGCCTTCGCGACGGGGCGGGGCGCACTTGGCCACCCGAGTGCCTAGAGGGCGGTGATCACGCGGTCGGCCAGGCCGAACTCCACCGCCTGCGCGGCCTCGAAGTAGCTGTCGTGGGAGGTGGTGGCCAGCACCTCTTCCAGGCTTTTGCCCGTGTGGGCGGCTATCACCTGGCCGGTGATTTCCCGCACCCGCATCAGGTTGTCGCTCAGGGCCTTCATCTCCAGCGCGCTGCCGCCGGCGGCGCCGGCCAGGATGGGGTCGTGGATCATCACCTGCGAATGGGGCAGCATGTCCCGCTGGTCGCCGGCGATGAACAGCAGCGCGGCCATGCTGGCGGCCATGCCCAGGCACACGGTGCGCACCGGGCAGCTGACGGCTTTCATCACGTCGTAGATGGCCAGGCCGCTGAGCACCGAACCGCCGGGGCTGTTGATGTAGATGGTTATCTCGCCCTCGGGGTTGGCCTGCTGCAGGTAGCGCAGCTGCAGGCACAGGGCATCGGCGGCGTCGTCGTCGATGGGGCCCACGCATTGGATTTCGCGGCACCGCAGCATCTCGTCCACGATGCTGTAGCGGTGGATGCCCGAGGGGGTTTCTCGGAGGATGTAGGGAAGGGTGGCGGCCATGTTAGCTCCTTTGCTGCTCTGCCGGCCCGCGGCCGGTCCGTTCGTTGCAAGGAGCATTATGGGGAAGGGGATTTTACCGCCCGTAAATTTTACGACCCGCTGCAGGGGAGATAGCTGACAGGGGACGGGGATAGCGTCATATTGGGCGCGCAGCGCGCCCGGTATGACGCTATCCCCGTCCCCTGTCAGCTAGGGTTGTCCTCAAGGAAGGGCGGGCGCCTTAGTAGTCTTTGGCGGCGGGGCTTTTCATCCATGCGCGCTGGAACTGGGGGTATTCGCCGGCCAGCACTGCTTCGCGGGCGCGGGCCATGAGATCGATGAGGAAGTGCAGGTTGTGCACCGACAGCAGGATGGCCCCCAGCATTTCCCCTTGCTTCACCAGGTGGCGCAGGTAGGCGCGGGAGTGGTTTTGGCAGGTGGGGCAGTTGCAGGCGGCGTCCAGCGGCCCGAAGTCGCGGGCGTACTTGGCGTTGCGCATGTTCATGCGGCCGGTGGAAGAGAACGCCGTGCCCATGCGGGCGGTGCGGGTGGGCAGCACGCAGTCGAACATGTCCACGCCCTCGCCCACGGCCCGCACCAGCGTGGTGGGGTTGCCCACCCCCATGAGGTAGCGGGGCCGCTCTTCCGGCAGGGCCCGGGCCACGTCGCCCAAGGTCTCGAACATGGTCTCGTGGTCTTCGCCCACCGAATAGCCGCCGATGCCGAAGCCGCCGAAACGGCGCCCGCCGCCGGCCAGGCTTTCCTGCTCGATGGCCAGAAGGCGGCGGATGGACTTCAGCCGCAGGTCCAGGTGCATGCCCCCCTGCACGATGCCGAAGAGGGTTTGGTCGAGGCGGGTGTGGGCCGCCAGGCAGCGCTTCGCCCAGGCGCTGGAGAGGTCCACCGCCCGCTGCACGAACTCGCGGGTGGCGGGGTAGGGCGGGCACTGGTCCAGCTGCATGGCGATGTCGGCCCCCAGAAGCTGCTGGATGCGCATGTTCTCCTCGGGGGTCCAGCGCACGTAGGTGCCGTCGTACACCGAGCGGAAGGTTACGCCGTCGTCGTCCAGCTTGCGGGTGTCTTCCAGCGAGAAGATCTGGAACCCGCCGGAGTCGGTGAGCATGGGGCCCTGGTAGCCGGAGAAGCCATGCACGCCGCCGGCCTCCGCCACAATTTCGGGGCCGGGCCGCTGGGAGAGGTGGTAGGTGTTGGCCAGCACCACCTGCGCCCCCAGCTCTTCCAGCTGGCGCACGGTGATGCCCTTCACGGTGGCAGAGGTGCCCACCGGCATGAACATGGGGGTTTGGAAAGGCCCGTGGGCGGTTTCGTAGGTGAGGGCGCGGGCGTTGCCGCTGGTGGCGTTTACGGTGCAGTCGAAGAGTGCCATGGCCGTCCTTCGGGAATTTGTGAACGAATGCTTAAGTAATTTGCGCTTATTGCGCCCAATTGCCGCAGGGGTTTGGGCATTTGGCGCGATTTGGTAGTATAGCGCTCATGGAGACACGGGAGAACACGGGAAAACTGTTGCTGCACGCTTGCTGCGGCCCTTGCTCGCTGGAGCCGGTGCGGCTTTTGCGTGAGGCGAGGGTGCAGCCGGTGCTGTACTACGCCAACTCCAACATCTACCCGCCCGAGGAATACGGCCGCCGGCTTGACACCATTCGCGCCTGGGCCGAAGGGGAGGGCCTGCAGCTGGAAGAGGGGGCCTACTGCCCCGAGGCGTGGGAGGCCACCGCCGGCAAGGCGGGGGATGCGGCGAAGGAGCGCTTCGGCACGGTGATCCACGAGGCGCAGCCGGCGCCGGCCCGGACGGGCGAGGGGGCGGACGGCGATGCCGACGCGGCCGTGGGCGCCGATGCGGGTACGGCGGCCATCGCGGGCGATGCCGGCGTTTCCGGAACTCCCGAAGCCCCCAACGTTCCCGCCGATTCCGAACCCGCCGAAGCCCCCAGTTCCGCCGAGCTTGCCCGCCAGGCCCGCTGCCGCGCCTGTTACCGGCAGCGTTTCGCCGAAGCCGCCCGCTTCGCCGCCGAAAACGGCTACGGCCAGCTGGGCACCACGCTATCGGTGAGCCCCTACCAGTACACCGCCATCATCGAGGAAGAGCTGTGCCGCGCCGCCGAAGCGCACGGGCTTGAGCCGCTGTTCTCCGACTACCGTCCCTATTACGACGCCGCCACCCAGCGCTCCCGCGAGAAGGGCATGTACCGGCAGAACTACTGCGGCTGCCGGTTTTCGGCCGAAGAGGCCCAGGCCGAACGGGAGCAGCGCAAGCAGCTGCGGGCCCAGGCGCGCCGCGCCCGGCTGGAGCAAACGGCCGACGCGCGGGCCCAGGAAGAGGACCAGCGGCAGCGCAACCGCGAGGAGAAGCGGGTCTACCAGCTGAAGCAGCAACGGAAACGGGCCATTCTCAAATCGTTGCGGGAGGCGCGCTCGTAGCCGACGCCCATCAGTGGTAGCATGGGCTGTTCTTGAAAACCCCAACCGGAGAAAGCCCATGCGTACCGACGATTTCGATTACCCCTTGCCGGAAGAGCTGATCGCCCAAGAGCCGTGGCCCGTGCGCGACGAGTGCCGGCTTTTGGTGATGGACCGCGAAAGCGGCGCCCTGCAGGACCGTATTTTCAAAGACATAGCGGAGTACGTGCGCCCCGGCGACGTGTTCGTGGTGAACGAGACTCGCGTGCGCCCGGCCCGGCTGCTGGGGCAGAAGCGCGGCAGCGGCGGCGCGGCGGAGGTGTTTCTGCTGCGGGAAGTGCCCGGCCAGACGCCCCATGGCAACCAGAGCGCCCTGTGGGAAGTGCTGGTGCGCCCCGGCAAGCGGCTGAAGCCCGGCAGCGGCGCGGTGGTGGACATCCCCGACGCCCAGGGGCAGGTGACGCTTTCGGTAGAAGTGGTTGACTGGGTGGAGGACGGTCAGAAAGGCGAGCGCATCGCCCGGCTGTCCACCGCGCTGCCCTCGCTGGACGAGGCGCTGCACGCCGCTGGCAAAACGCCGCTTCCCCCCTATATAAAAGAGTACAACGGCGACATGGAGCTGTACCAGACCGTCTACTCCCGCCGTGAGAGCTCGGCGGCGGCCCCCACGGCGGGGCTGCACTTCACGCCGGCCCTCATCGAGGCGGTGCAGGCGGCCGGCGCCCAGTGGCGCACGGTGGAGCTGGAGGTGGGGCTTGACACTTTCCGCGTGGTGGACGAGGAAGACCCCGCCGCCCACGCCATCCACACCGAGTTCTACAGCGTGTCGCCGGAAACCGCCGCCGTGGTGAACGAGGCCCGCGACGCCGGCGGCCGGGTGATCGCGGTGGGCACCACCTCGGTGCGCTCGCTGGAGAGCGCCGCCGCCGAAACGGGGCGGGTGCGGCCGGTGGACCGCGAGGCCACTTCCCTCTACATCCTGCCCGGCTACCAGTTTAAGGCGGTGGACGCCCTGATCACCAACTTCCACGTGCCCCGCTCCACCCTCATGATGCTGGTGTCGGCGTTCTCCAGCCGCGAGAACGTCATGGCCGCCTACCGCCACGCTATCGAGCAGCGCTACCGCATGCTGTCGTTCGGCGATGCGATGTTCATTTGCTGAGCCTTCCCCAAGGGAAGGGTTTTCCCAGGTAGCCATTGTTTTTTCCACAGATAACCAATAAGTAAACGGTTTACGGGAAAACGCATTTGTGGAAAAATAGGAACGTTGTGTCCGAGCGTGCCGAAGGGTGCGCTCTGTTGATGAGAAAAGGAAGTAGCCCCCCATGGCACTTGAGCGCACTCCGAAGAAGCCCGTGGCCCCCAACACCGACCGCCGCAACGTGTGGCTTCTCGTCGTCACCACCATTTTGGTGATCGCCTCCATCTTCATGTTCACCCCGCCCGCCGAGCGCATCAATCAGGGCCTGGACATTCAAGGCGGCCTGTCGGTGGTGCTCACCGCCAAAAACACCGACGGCGGCGCCGTGAGCGCCGAGGACATGGAGGCCTCCCGCGCCATCATCGAAACCCGCGTGAACGCCTTGGGCGCCAGCGAGGCCACGGTGCAGCTGCAGGGGGACGACCAGATTCTGGTGCAGATTCCCGGCCTGTCCGATTCGCAGGAGGCGTTGAACACCATCGGCAAAACCGGCCAGCTGGTGTTCGCGCGGCTGGACAGCTTCACCGACGAAGAGGTGAAGAAAAAGATCGCCCAGGGCGACTACGGCACCGTGGGCACCATCACCGACGAGTTCGGCTACAGCTTCCCCTCGGGCCAGGTGCAGCACCTCACGGTGCAGCCGGGCACCTACACCCCGCTCATCACCGGTTCTGAAATTTCCCGCGTGGACATCAGCCGCGCCAGCGAAACCGCGTCCGATTACGCGGTGAACCTCACCCTGAACTCCAAGGGGGCCCAGGCCTTCGCCGAGGCCACCAAAGAGCTGGCGGCCGACCACGGCCGGATCGTGATCATCTTGGACGACGAGGTGCAGTCGGCCCCCGCCGTGCAGGGGGAAATCCCCGACGGCAAGGTGTCCATCACCGGCAACTACACCCTTGAAGAGGCCCAGAGCCTGGAGACGGTACTGGAAAGCGGCTCGCTGCCCATCAACTTCGAGTACGCCCAGGCCCAGGTGGTGGGCCCCACGCTGGGGCAGGAGGCGCTGGCAGCCGGCGTGCTGGTGGCCCTCATCGGCCTTGCCATCGTGATGCTGTACCTGCTGGTGTTCTACAAGGGGCTGGGGCTCATCACCGCCGGCGCCATGGCCATCTTCGCCATTCTTTATCTGGGCATCCTGGCCCTGCTTTCCTGGTTCGGCCAATTCTCGCTTTCGCTGGCGGGCATCGCCGGCATCGTGCTCACCGTGGGCATGGCCGCCGACTCGTCGGTGCTCACGTTGGAGCGCTTCCGCGAGGAAATCCGCATGGGCCGCTCGGTACGGGCTGCCTCCAAGAGCGGCGTGCGCCACGCCATCCTCACCTCCATCGATGCCGACCTGGTGACTTTGGTTTCGGCCCTGTGCCTGTTCTTCCTGGCCAGCGCGTCGGTCAAGGGCTTCGGCCTCACGCTGGCGCTGGGCATCTTCTGCGACATCGCCATGATGCTGCTGTTCAAGGCCCCCATCATCCGCCTGCTGGCCCCCAAGGCCATCGCGAAGCACCCTGGCTTCTGGGGCGTGGCCGATTCGCAGGCGGCCGCCAAGGTGTACGAGGAGGTTGCCCTGGCCGAAGGGGTGCCGGTGGTGGAGGCGGAAACCGCCGCCCAGATGAACGCCGCCGAGAGCGATGCGGTGCTTGAGGCGGACGAGGGCAGCTCCAAGGCCCGCGCCGTGGAGGCGAAGCTGGCCGCTTTGAAGGGGCGCTTCATCAAGCACGACATCAACTTCATGGGCTACTGGAAGGTGCTGCTCACCGTGGCCGCCGTGGTGGTAACCCTGTGCCTGGTGGTGGTGGGCGTGCGGGGCCTGAACTTCGGCATCGAGTTCATCGGCGGCAGCTCCACTGCGTTCCACGGCACCGGCGACATCACCACCGAGCAGATGCGCACCGCCTTCAGCGACGCCGGCGAGCCGGACGCCGTGATCCAGACCACCTCCACCAACGGCGAGGCGGGCTTCTTGGTGCGCACCACCACCATGTCGGCCGAGGACGCCACCGAGGTGGCCAACACCGTTGCCGCCGCGCTTGGGCTGGGCTCCGGCGACTTCGAGGTGACCACCATCGGCCCCGACTGGGGCCCCAGCGTGATCAGCTCGTCGCTCATCGCATTCCTCGTGTCCATCGTGCTGATCATCATCTACATCGCCATCCGCTTCGAGTACAAGATGGGCATCATGGCCATCGTGGCCCTGTTCCACGACCTCATCCTGGTGATGGGCATCTACGCTTTGGTGGGCCGCGAGGTGAACCCCAACACCATCGCCGCCCTGCTCACCATCTTGGGTTACTCCCTCTACGACACGGTGGTGGTGTTCCACCGCATCAACGACAACATGAAGGAAGAGAACATCCGCTGCACCTTCATGACCATGGCAAACCACTCCATCAACCAGGTGTTCCTGCGCACCATCAACACCACCATCACCTCCTTCATCCCGGTGTTCGCCATGCTGCTGTTCGGCGGCGAGACCCTGAAGGACTTCGCCTTCGCCATGGCCATCGGCCTCGTCGCCGGTTCCTATTCCTCCATTGCCATCGCTACGCCGCTTTACGCCATGTGGAAGACCCGCGAGCCCCGTTACGCCCGCCTGCAGAAGCGCTACGGTGACGAGGTGGGGCTGTTCGAGATGGAGATGAAGGGGGCGCCGGCTTTGGCGTCGGTACCGCTGGAGCGCATCGAGAAGGAAGCGAAGGCGCAGGAGGCCCAGGCGGTTGCCGAGGGCGGTGCGCCGGGCGAGGACAGCGCGGCTTTGCGCGCCAAGAGCGAGGAAGCGGCGCGGCGCAAGGTGCAGGAGAGCGTGCAGAAGAAGGCCAAGACCTCCTACCGAGCCAGCGAAACCTACATCTCCGACGCCGAGATGCTGGAAGCGGCCGAAGAGGCGGCCCGTAAGGCCGGCCGCGCCTCCGACCGCGCCCGCAAGCGCTCCCAGCGCAACCAGAAGCGATAGGTCGTTTCGCCGTTCTGGCGAACGGCGGAACTGCTCGGCGCTGCGAAGGCGCCGGGCACCCCAGCTTGCCCCTTCCTGCGGGCTCTGCGCGTACCGCAGTACGCCTGGCCCGCAGCGCGGGGCAAGCTGGGGCACCGGGCGCCTTCTCGCTCGCCCGCTGGACAGGAAGGGGCGGAGGGGATTTCGGCCCAGAGGGCTTTGAGTTGAACGTTTCGGCCGGAAAGGGCCTTGAGCCAGTTTTTCGTAGGGCAGAGATTCTATCTCTGTCTAAAGGAACAACCGAGACGCAGCTACGGTTCCAAACAGGCGCAAAGGGCCTGTTTGGAAAAGACAGAGAAAGGACGTGCCATGACCGATGGGATTCGTACGGGGAGCGCCCCTAACTTCTGCCCGCCCACCGAGGAGGGCGTGGTCATCGCGCTGCAGGACGAGAAGGGCGACACCCTGAACCTGGAATTTCTGGGGCTCATCCTGCACGGAGGCAAGTCCTACGGTTTCTTCTTCCCGGTGGACGACGCGAACCCGGCCCTTTCCAGCGGCGAAGTGGTGCTGCTGGAAGTGGCCGACCTGGACGATGACGGCCAGCCGGCCGCCTTCGAGCTGGTGGAGGACGAAGCCATCGCCGCCGAGGTGTACGAGGACTTCAAGCAAGCCACCGCCGACCTCTACCGTTTCGAATAACGCATCGCCTCCGCTTTCGCCGCCCCTGTTGCGCACGGGGCGGGGAATGCCTACAATGCGGGGCAGTGAATTCTGTTTCAGGGCGGGGTGGAAGTCCCCACTGGCGGTGAGCGGCTCATGGCCGCGCAGTCCGCGACCCGCGCCATGCGCGCGGCTGACTCCGTGAAATTCGGGGACCAACGGTTACAGTCCGGATGGAAGAGGCAGTATTCGCAGGAGGCCCCAAAAGAGCCAATCCGGCGAACGCACGAGCCTTTGTGAATGGGAATTCATGAGGCTCGTTTCTTTTTGTGCGGGGAAGGAAACGGCGCTTATCCTTAAAACCGCCCCGCGGAAAGAAGGTGTTCGCAATGGCGAAAAACCCTACCGATTACAGCGAACTGCAAACCCCGGCGCCCGGCGCCCCGAAAGAGCCCATCGCGCCGAAGGCCCCCACGGCCCAGGCGACGCTGGCCAACACCAACCGCTGGTCCACCCGCACGCTGGTAACCATCGCGCTTCTGTGCGCCATCTCGGTGCTGCTCTCCTTCGTGGAATTTCCGCTTCTGCCTGGTGTCACGTGGCTGAAGTACGACGCCTCCGCCATGCCGGCGCTGGTGTGCGGCTTCGCCTTCGGCCCAGCGGCCGGCCTTGCCTGCGGCATCGTGTCCTGCATCGCCCACGGCATCCTGATGGCCGACTTCACCGGCGCCCTCATGAACATCATGGTGATCGTGGGAATCGTGGCGCCGTCGGCCATCGTGTATAAGCGCAACCGCACCTTCAAAGGCGCCGCCATCGGCCTTGCGCTGGGCGTTTTGGGGGCCATGGTGATGGCGGTGCTGGGCAATCTTTTGCTCACCCCCGCCTGGCTGGGGGTGCCCTTCGAGGCCGTGGTGGCCATGATCGTGCCGGTGCTGATTCCCTTCAATTTGCTGAAGGGGCTTTTAAACGCCGTGCTCACCGTGGTGGTGTACAAGGCGGTGTCCAACCTCATCACCCCCGAGAAGCGCCAGGTGAAGGGCCGCTAAGCCCCGCCGGTTTGCCGCCCCGCTGCGCCGCGCCACCACGCGCCGCCCCGTTCCGTCACCGCGCCCCCGCGCCGCCCCTGAAAGGACCGCCATGGACAATTCGCCAGATGCGCCGTTCGTCCGCTTCCAAGACGCCGGCTTCACCTACGACGGCAAGGCCTTCGTGTTCCAGCACCTGGGGCTCGAAGTGCCTCAGGGCCAGTTCCTGTGCCTGTTGGGGGGCAACGGCTCGGGTAAGAGCACCATCGCCAAGCACATCAACGCGCTTTTGACCCCCGACGAGGGGCAGGTGGAAGTGTTCGGCAAAGACACCCGCGACCCCCAGTTCACCTACTTCATCCGCTCCAACGCGGGGCTGGTGTTCCAGAACCCCGACGACCAGCTGGTGGCCACCCTCATCGAAAACGACGTGGCCTTCGGCCCCGAGAATTTGGGAGTGCCCAATCCCGATTTGCGCCAGCGGGTGAGCGCGGCGCTGGAGGAGGTGGGGCTTTCCGGCTTCGAGCAGCACGAGACCTTCGCCCTTTCCGGCGGCCAGAAGCAGCGGGTGGCCATCGCCGGCATCCTGGCCATGGACCCGGCCATCCTCATCCTGGACGAGGCCACCGCCATGCTTGACCCGCGCGGCCGCAAGGGGCTGATGCGGGTGGTGCGCCAGCTGCACGAAGAGGGGATGACCATCGTGATGATCACCCACTTCATGGAGGAGGCGGCGCGCGCGCAGCGGGTGGTGGTGCTGCAGGAGGGGCAGGTGCGCATGGACGGCGCCCCGGAAGAGGTGCTGGTGCGGGCCCATGAGCTGCAGGAGCTGGCGCTGGAGGTGCCCTTCGCTTGCCGGCTGGCCCTGGCGCTGCAAAAACGGGGCGTGGCCGTGGCCCCCTGCATCACCGACGATACGTTGAAGGAGGAGCTGTGCGCCTTGAATTCGAAGATGTGAGCTACTCCTACGAGGGGGGCGAGGCGAAGAAGAAAAAGCGCTCCGGCGCCAAGAAGGCCCAGTGGGGCAACGCACCGGATGCCCCCTGGGCGCTGCGCCATGTGAGCTTCGCGGTGGAGCCGGGGGAGTTCCTCGGCATCGCCGGCCACACTGGCTCGGGGAAATCCACCCTCATCCAGCACATGAACGGGCTTATCCACCCCACCGAGGGGCGGGTGCTGGCGGACGGCGAAAGCCTCGCTTCCAAAGAGGTGGCGCGCCAGGTGCGCAGCCGGGTGGGGCTGGTGTTCCAGTACCCGGAAACCCAGCTGTTCGCCGCCACGGTGTTCGACGACGTGGCCTTCGGCCCCCGCAACATGGGGGTGCCGGAAACCCAGATGGAGCAGCGGGTGCAAGAAGCGCTGGAACGGGTGGGGCTCGATTTCGAGCAGCTGAAGAGCCGTTCCCCCTTCAGCCTCTCCGGCGGTCAGCAGCGGCGGGTGGCTTTCGCCGGCGTGCTGGCCATGAACCCGGAGATGCTGGTGCTGGACGAGCCGGCCGCTGGGCTGGACCCCAAGGCGCGGGAAGATTTCCTGAACATGATTTCCGGCTTCCATGCCCAGGGCACCACGGTGGTGATGGTGTCCCATTCCATGGACGATCTGGCCGCTCGCTGCAGCCGGGTGCTGGTGCTCTCGGAAGGGGAGGTGTTCGCGCTGGGAACGCCTGCGGAGGTATTTTCGGATGGCGAGCGGCTGCGCTCGGTGGGGCTGGGGCTGCCGGCCCCAGCCGCCTTCGCCGGCCAGCTGCGGCAGGCGGGCTTTCCGCTGGAGGCGGGCTTTTTCACCGAAGAGCAGCTGGCGGACGCCATCGCGCGGGCGCTGGAGGGCGCCGCGCCGGCCGGCGAGGGGGCGGACCTGCGATGAATCAGCTGATGCTGGGCCAGTATTGGCCGGGGGAGAGCCCGGTGCACGCCATGGACCCGCGGGTGAAGTTCCTGCTGTCGCTGGCGCTGATGGCCGTGGTGTTCTGCGCCGGCAACCCCTGGGCCCTGGCGGTGGCGGCCCTGTTCCTGGCGGCCTTCTACCTCATCGCCCGCATTCCGCCGCTGCAGGCGCTGCGCTCGGTGGGGCCGTTTTTGGTGCTGGTGCTGTTCACGGCGCTTCTGAACGTGCTGTTCGTGCAAGGGGGCCAGGTGTATTTCCAGTGGGGCATCCTCTGCATCAGCGAAAAGGGGCTGCAGTCGGCGGGGTTCATCGCGGTGCGGCTGCTGCTTTTGCTGATGGCCATGAGCCTGCTCACCCTCACCACTACAACGCTGGACATCACCTCCGCCTTCGAGCGGCTGCTGCGGCCTTTCCGCCGCATCGGGCTGCCGGCCCACGAGCTGGGCATGATTCTGGGCATCGCCCTGCGCTTTCTTCCCCAGTTCGCCCAAGAGCTCTCCAACGTGCGGAAAGCCCAGCTCAGCCGCGGCGCCCGCTTCACCGCCAACCCCTTCCGCGGCGGCCCGCGCGCGCTTTCCGCCCTGATGGTGCCGCTGTTCTCTAGCGCGTTCCGCCATGCGGAAACCCTCTCGCAGGCCATGGACGCCCGCTGCTACCACGGCGGCGAGGGCATCACCCGCCTGCACCCGCTGCACTGCACCTACCGCGACGCCGTGGCCTGCGCCGCCGTCGCCCTCATGCTGGCCTGCGTCCTGGCCGCAACCATATATATGTAACGGTCCATACGGAAAGGAAATTCCATGGAAGACGCAACGAAGCTCATCGTTGATTACCTCACCAGCGTGCCGGCGTGGTACTTGGCCACGGCGGAGGTGGCCGGCGACGGTACGGTGCAGCCCCATGTGCGCCCCTTCAGCTTCGCCATGGAGCAGGACGGCCGCATCCAGTTCTGCACCGCCACCACCAAAGACGTGTACCGGGAAATGGCTGCCAACCCGCAGGTGGAGCTAACCGCCTGGAAGCCCGGCAGCGGCTGGATCATCATGCGCGGGGCGGCCAACCTCGCCGACACCGCATCGCCGGAGGTGCGCCTCGCCGGCTTCCAGCACATGGCGGGGCTGGGGGAGTGCTACAGCGGCCCCGACGATGCAGACCTCACCTTCTTCACCCTGGACAACCCCCAGGCGTGGCTATGCGACATCGACGGCTCGTGGCAGCCGCTTTCGCTGTAGGGGCGCCGTTTTGGAAGTCCTTTGTGTTGGTGTAAGGCCAATTGACCTCATTGTCGTGAATTGTTTACTGCGAGCAATCTCCTGCACAGACGGCTGTGGATGTGGTGGGAGCGGGCGGCAGAATCGCATGATGTAACCAGTTTTCGTTCATGTCATCCATATGCGTGGCCGCTATTGCGGCATCGCTTTTGTTGCGAAAGAGCATGGTTCCTGATGGGTTTTGACTGCATGGAGAAGCTTTTTGTCATACCGTTTGCGGTCGTTGCCTTTGCTGTTTCAAGGTGAGCGAATCTAAAATTAATGTGCGCTTTTGGAAGCGCATTATTCTGATTGATTCTGCGCCTGTGAGAGGTATCGCGGTAATCGGTCCTGTCCAGTTTGCTTTTGCGCATAAATTGATTTGGGATAGCGGATCTGCAATTTTTCAGCGGTGCTTTACTATCCTCTTGCTTGTTAACGCGTTAGCGGCCTTCGCGTAATGCATATACAGTGTGCTTCGGAGGGATATTGTGGTTTGATTCCCCGGGAAGTGCTTGCTGTCGTTCCCCAAGTGTTTTTTTGCGCAACGTTACTTTGATTGCAAATGATTTTCTTCGGTGACCCTCCTTGGTCGAGTTGTCTAGAGGCATTGGGGTGCGGACATATGCCGCTCATAGGTGAGGTTGGCGGCAAGGTGCGGGCTGTGGCATAATGACTCTGTCGAATCATTGTGAATATTTACTGTTGAGAAAAGTGCTCGGACGTGGGAACGTCCGGCTTTAGGGCACTGTCTCAACAGTATCCCAAATGATTCGACACCATTTGCCGGGCGTTTCCAATCTTATGCGTACGCCCGAAGGCCGAACGGAAGGGCGTAGCGTGAATAGGTCTTTAGTGTGTCGAATTTACAAGAAACTGCTCACATTTTGTATTCTTGCCGCAGTTGCAATTATCTTGGTTTTTGGTCTTTCTTCTCCATATGCGGCATTGGCCTACCAATACGAAGGACGCTTCGATGACTTTCAAGACATAATTGCTGAGGGAGGGGAGGGTTTTGATGGCGTTCTGGATTTTGAATTCACCGTTGATGCTTCAAATAATTTCTTTCCAGGATTAGAGAAGACGGACAAATCCGATGATAGTATCGATTGCTACTCTTCTCCAAGTAGCTTCTATTTGACTGCGGGTCAGAGCCTTACAATTCACCCGGCTGATGGTGAGGCTCGGTGCGACTTGTATTATTCGCTCGATGTTAATACGGTAGTTAGAATAACGGGCCAAGGATGGGGCAGTTATCAACCGTTTGTTGATGCGATACCGGCTCATACAGATTATCGCAATTGGGTTTTTGTCAACAACAATGGTTATAAGATGTATGAGCCCAGTAGCGAATGGGTTCCTGCCCACGACGAAATAACGATCCAGGTTTTATATGGCCAGGTTGAAATCACGGATCTGACGGTTTCTGGAAACCTTGGTTTTAATGCGGCAAATACGATAAGCATTTCCAGGGGGCAGTTTTTTAATGGACATCCGATTCGGTTGAATACTTATTATGCCGCCATTAAGGCAGGAGAAAACCTGGCTTTATCTGTTGAAAAAAATGAGCTAAGCTCGATTTGCGAAGAATTGGAATCGACGGAGAGCGATTCTTACTACGGTATTTGGGCATTTGAGACCCCGGGCTGCGTTAATCGCGAATTCAATTATATTAATCAAGATGAAGCTGGTTATTCCGTCGAGGCGTTTAATGGTCTTGTGACGATTAGCCAAGACGGTACGGTATGGGTTGATCCGGCAATTCTAGATGAAGAAAACAGGCACTTGGCGGACTCTTTTTCTGAGGAAGGGTTATTGGTTACGTATGGATGGGTGAATGAGGAAGATGGTGATGGCAATCCAAACGCAGCACTCGTAAGCAGAGAATGTCTTCTGGTCCTTGACCCAGTGCTGGCAGACAGTCCGCAGGACCCCGATAAACCAACTCAGTCTGTACCGGCGGATGATAAGTTGGTCCAGTTTGCCGTTTCCGCTTTATCTGGTTTCGATTTGCTCTGGGTTAACGATAATGTTCCCGTTTCGGCCTTTATAGAATCTTCTAGCTTCGAAGAACAAGATACCGAAATATGGTCAGGTTCAGCCGCTCGCTATTCTGATTTATTTCGTTCTGTTCTAGGTGGGTACACGATAGTAAAGCATTCTAGTGCTGGGGATAAATATATAGCTGTAAGAAATAACAAAACGGGAGATATTGTTGTTGCGTATGATCCGCGGGACATGCTCAATAACATTAAGAAGGATATAAAACTTGCTGCAGATTTGTGGAATTCCAACTCTCCTGAAATATTTGACGAAGCGCTGCGGTCATACGACGCGTTAGCTAAGGAGTTTCCGAATGCCACGATTTATCCAACTGGATATTTCTTAGGAGGTATGGCGGCATCTTATGTGGCAACCGTGACTGGAATTAGGACAAATGTTTTTGATGGTTTGCCAGACTTGGCTATACGGACGGCTTACCTTACGCAGGCGTCAACCATGGATATTGATAAGTTTTGCGGCAAGGAATACCCCTTGGTGACAAATTGGTACAACGGAGAAAATGACTACTATAGGATATTCGATGCTGCTCTTGATTTTCTTCCTGCTGGAGAGAAGCTGGCCAACAGCCGGGGCCTCTCCCCCAATCCAAGTGGTGACGAAAGAGAGCTCTCTTGCTTGCTTGCTCTAGATGCAGACGGGAATTTCTGTATCACGGATCACGTTGTTCGTCAATTTGACGTCAACGAGGAGATGTTTGCCGAGAATGTCGATACGATCAAGTCGTGTCTTGGTTCCATAAACAAGACGGTCCTGAGCTTTTTGAAAGGAGCTCCTGCGTTTGATATGGGCTTCTTAAACGATGGCCCGCGATTAGTGATAGGTACATCTTCCGATGATTCCGTTTATACGGGTCGCGGCGGGCTTAAAAAGCAGTATGACAAAAAGCAGATTATGTATTCCGGCGAGGGAAATGATTACTTTATTGGATCCGAGAAAGCGGATGTGTTTGTGCTAGGCGCGGGTTACACGGACGTGACGGGTGGTCCGGGCGCTGATACGTATGTTATTTCGGGGAATGCAAAAGGGGAGATTTCTGATTCAATGTGCGCGAGCGGATTGGTGCTGGCGAGTGGTATGGAAGACTTTATGAAAGGGTTTGCGAGACTAAGCAAGGGGAGCGTCTCTGGAATAGGGAGCTTCGTCTCGGCTCCAGAGAAAATTGTCGAGGGATTAGCCTTGTCAAGTCAGGACACGCTGGTCTTTGTGGACTGTCCTCTAGCCGAAATAAAAGTTGCGGAGGATAAATTCGGTTTGCTTGAGGGCGCTTATTGCATTCTGCAGGCTGGCAACGCAAGAATAAAAGTCTACAAGAAGCTATTTGCGTCCAAAGACTTTAAGGTTATGGGCGGAGATGGTGAATGGACGAATCTCAACACCCTGTTAAGGGGGAGAGGCGATTTCCAGCCGTATTCCGCCCTGGAAGATGGAAATGAATCGCTCGATGGCGTTGTGACCTTTGATTCGTATGTCTTTGCGGGCAGTCTTGTGATTAGTTCTACGGATGATGGGGTTTTGCGGGAGTTTTCTTTTGAGAAGGATTTTAGATATACGAGCGAGTGGGGCAATTTCTATTACAACAAGGAGCATCAATATTTGAGCGCGGCCTTCGATGCAGATGCGGTCAAGGTGAGCTTCAAGGATGTTGATTTTGAAAGGGCCTTCGTTAACTCGACTAAATCAAATATAACTGATTTCCAGTTTGTGGATTTTGTTTCTGGACCAGAAGTTCATGTGGTTGTAAAGGGCGATAATAGTGTTTGCTTGTACGCCAATGATGAAGAGATCCCAATGCTACCAATTGAAGAAGAGGCTGTGTATGTTAGCTCGGTGACCCTAAACAAAGACTCTGTCGATTTGGTTGGCGCATCGAGCAGTCAGTTAATCGCAAATGTGTTTCCTGAAGATGCAATGGGAAGTTCATGTGCGTGGGAGTCCTCTGACAAATCGGTGGTGGCCGTAGATGAGAATGGGAAGATTACGGCTGTGGGAAAAGGTACTGCAGTCGTATCTGCGACTACCCGTAATGGGAAAAAGGCCACTTGCTCTGTTACAGTCTCGAATCCAGCCACGAGAGCTAAATTGAGCCCTGCCACAATTAACGTGGCGCGCGGGAACACGATTGAAGCGAAGCTTGCACTTTCCGGGGATTTGCCGGGGGAAGTCGATGAAGCTGGAGACTTTGATTGGAAGGTTGAGGATGCCTCTGTCGCGTCTGTTAAGCAAGACGGTGATATGGTGTTTATAACCGGGGAGGCAGTGGGTTCAACTACGGTACTTGGGTCCATCAATGTGAATGGCGCGACTCTGACCGTGTCTGCTGAGGTGGTAGTTGCTAAGCCCGTTCCTGGCTCTGTTTTGCTTGACTGCTATAAGAAAACGGTGAGTGTTGGGGATTCCCCATTTAGGTTGACGGCAGCCGTCAACCCTGAAGACGCTGAGTATGCCTTTATTAAATGGGAGTCAAGCAATCCACATGTGGCGACTGTTAGCCAGGATGGAAATGTGACAATCGCGCACACGGGGTCCACTGTTATTAAGGCATCGGCTGGAGGTGAGTTCGCATCGTGTCTCGTTACAGTAGAGCCCTGTGTGATATTCGCTACCGACGATTCCGCTTTGGAAGCTTCCGTGGAGGTCACAGCTGCAAATCTGGCCAGCCTGTTAAAGGGCGCACGTCTGGAGATAATTAAAATCAATCTCGAAAAAGAAGAAAAATTTAATGCGCTTTTTGAGGGCTTCGGTGGTTTGCATGTCGGACAATATGACATTCGCTTTGTAGACGAGAGGGGGGATTTAATCGAATGGTCCGATCGGGATCCTTTGATCGTAAAGATAAGGCTGACTAACAAGGAAATTAAGAATACCGGCGCAATAAGGTCTCTGGCAGTGCACTATATTGATGATGGTCTTGCCAGCAAGGAGAACATGAATGCAATTATTGATGGTGATAACGTAGTTTTTTCTACAACGCATTTCAGCAATTATGCGATTACGGTTGACGGTTCCGAGGGCATTAGCTTGGGCGATGATGGCGCAGGTGAGGGCACGGAAGGGTCTCGTAAGGGAGACTTATCTCTGGAGGGCATCTCGCCGATGCCTGAGACGGGGGATTGCACACCGCTGTTGGGAGTGATGCTGATGCTTATGTGCTCCTTGGCCTTTCTTTCTGTTGCGTGTTGTCGTTTTGTCTTCCGAAAGAAGCCTAGGCACGCAAAGTACTAGCCTATTGCGGCGATCCTCGCTCCGCAAGGTTCTCGGTTGCGTGTGCGGGTCTTATGGCGCCTTGATGCGTTTTGCCTGCTTCAGCGGTATGGTCGAGGCCGTTGCTGCTTGCGGATATGCAATGATTTTGGCGATTGCATCTTCAGCTGCGTTACAAGTTTTTTCTGTCGCGTGCGGTTTTAAATGCTATTGCCTGCAAAATGGTTGTATGAACTTAGAGTAGGTCAATGTGGTTTTAAGCTGCGTTGATCTAGTGGAGTTAACGCTTGTGGCGAGTGCATTTGTTCCCAGTTTGAGATTCGGTTTTGATTCTCTAAACGTGTGAAATAATTACGGCTTTGTGTCAGCCCGGTTGCGGGATTTTCCATGTTGGCTATGCTAGGCGGTAACAGAAACAAGGGTAGCGCCGCGCGTTTTCCGCGGTGCCCTTTTTGTTTCGCCGCAACCGAAGAGAAAGCGATCATTTGATGAGCGAGTCTCCCTTCCGCGGGGTCATCCCCCCGGTTGTCATTCCCCTTACCGCGAAGAAATCCCTCGACTTGGACGCTTTCCATCGCAGCGTCAACCGCATGATCGACGCGGGCGTGGACGGCCTGTTCTTCCTGGGCTCCAGCGGGGAAGTGGCCTTCCTCACCGATGCGCAGCGCTATCACGTGCTGCAAGAGGCGGTGGCCGTAGTGAACGGCCGCGTGCCGGTGATGGCGGGCATTATCGATATGGAAACCATGCGCGTGGTTGACCAGGCAAAACGGGCCGCCTCTTTCGGCGTGGACGCCCTGGTGGCTACCGCTCCCTTCTACGCGCTAGGCGGCCCCAAAGAGGTGGAGCGCCACTTCCGCGCCATTCGCGAGTACACCGACCTGCCGCTGTTCGCCTACGACCTGCCCTGCTGCGTGCACACCAAGCTGGCCCCCGAGATGCTGATGCGTCTGGGCAAGGACGGCGTCATCCAGGGCGTGAAGGACTCTTCCGGCGATGATGTGAACTTCCGCTGGCTGGTTATCGAGAACGAAGAGGCGGGGCATCCCATGCAGCTGCTCACCGGCCATGAGGTAGTGGTGGACGGCGCCCTTCTGGGCGGCGCCGACGGCAGCGTGCCCGGCCTTGCCAACGTGGACCCCTATTCGTACGTGGAAATGTGGAAGGCCTCGCAGGCGGGCGACTGGAACCGCGTGCGCGAGCTGCAGGACCACCTGGCCAAGCTGATGTTCGTCACCCGCGGCGTGCGGGCCACGGTGGGCTTCGGCGCTGGCGTGGGCGCGTTCAAAACGGCCCTGTGGCAGATGGGCGTGTTCAACACCAACGAGATGCGCGAGCCGGTGCAACGGCTGGTGGGCGAAGACGTGGAGAACATCGTGGCCGTGCTGAAGAAGCAGGGCATGATGGACCCGGACGCCCCGGTGCGCCAGTAGCCGCCCGACAAGCAGAGCGGCGGCACGGACTTTCGGCCCTCTCGGCACTGCCGGGAGGGTTTGCCTTGTAACCGAAAGGCAACTACTGGGGCGCGCGTGCGGCGCCTGCAGGAGTTTTGGTATTCTGAACGTGGTTTTTGGAGCCTGGGATTTTAGGAGGTTGCGTTGGGAAATCACATCGAACGGCTCAAGCTGGAGCGCGATTGGATTCGCCAGCAGCTGGAAACCTGCATTGCTTTCTGGCTTGAGCACGGCATGGACCCGGTGAACGGCGGCGTGTACACCTGCCTCGACCGCGAGGGCAAGGTGTACTCCACCGACAAGAGCGTGTGGATGCAGGGGCGCTGCGCCTGGACGTTCTCGTACCTGTGCCACGTGTACGGCCAGCGGCCGGAATGGATGGAGGCGGCCAAGAGCTGCCTGGACTTCTTGGAGGAGCACTGCATCAACTACGAGGCGGCCGGCCGGCTGTACTTCACCGTCACCGCCGAGGGGCTTCCGTTGCGCCAGCGCCGCTACTGCTTCTCGGAGGGCTTCTACTGCATCGCCAACGCCGAGTACTACGGCATCACTGGCGATGAGGAGTGTCTGGCCCGGGCGCGCCGCGCCTACCAGCTCATCTATCAGCTGAATAACGGCCTGATCGAAGACCCCACCGGCATGGGCCCCAAAACCATCGCCGAAACCCGCACTGGCCGCGCGCTGGGCGACCCCATGATTTTCCTGAACATCATCTCCATCATGCGCCGGGTGGACCCGGCCCACACCGAGGAGTACGACCGCCACGCCAAGGAGTGCACCGACGCCATTGTGAACCTGCACTACCACCCCGAGCTGGGCTGCACCCTGGAATCGGTGGCGCCGGACGGCACGCCGGAGCTGTGGTACACCGCCGGGCGCGTGGTGAACCCGGGGCACGACATCGAG
>ERZ777306.1503-NODE-1503-length-35860-cov-36.957632_pt1 | contig 35860 bp, 30 predicted proteins | sample MGYA00374966_ERZ777306 | MGnify/ENA primary metagenome ERZ777306 (study PRJEB29329, sample SAMN06343882) | mouse gut metagenome | isolation source: Mouse cecum | place: Austria: Vienna | collected 2014-11-15 ... | reverse complement strand
ATATTCCTCATTGTCATGTAAGAATCTTCCATTTTTTGAATGAGCAATTCTACTTTTTTTGGGGGGCTTAGGGGATGCTTAGGGGGTATTTGCCCTCCTCTGTTATCTTTTTATCCTCTTTATCATTCTCTATGATATTGGATTTGAAATCAGGTCGCTTGAACATTTATCTCAAATTCATATTTGTTTTTCCGAAATTATCACTACATTTGCAGATATGGTCAATTTATTGCTATTCTTTAAAAGAAAACAAGTGTGGAAACAGAAAGAATAAATAGAATAAAAGTAGTATTGGTTGAACAAAATAGAACAGGGAAATGGTTAGCAGAACAACTCCAAAAGAATGAAGCTACTATTTCTCGTTGGTGTTCCAATACTTCACAACCATCATTAGAAATGCTTGTCAAGATTGCGAATGTACTGAAAATAGATGTACGAAAACTGATTAATCCAAATAACAACGAAGAACTATATGGCGAATAAGAATCTGAATAAGGCTAAAGAAGCGAAAAAGGACGAGTTTTATACGCAACTTGAAGATATAAACAACGAACTGAAGCATTACCGTGAACATTTCCGTGGTAAAACAGTATTGTGTAATTGTGATGACCCACGTGTCAGCAATTTCTTCACCTATTTTGCTTACAACTTTGAATTTCTTGGATTGAAAAAGTTGATTACCACTTGTTACAAAAATCAAGATATGGACTTGTTCAGTCAAAACAAAAGTGAGCAAGCTGTATATTTGGTTTATGAAGGAGACAAAAACGGAGACCATATACCGAATGCAGATGAGATAGGTGTAATGCCATTAAAGGGGGATGGCGATTTTAGAAGTAAAGAGTGTATTGAACTTCTAAAAGAAGCGGATATTGTTGTTACTAATCCTCCATTCTCTTTATTTAGAGAGTATGTAGCACAACTTATTGAATATGATAAGAAGTTCTTGATTATCGGACATCAGAATGCAATCAAGTATAAAGAGATATTCCCTCTCATCCAACAAAATAAACTTTGGCTTGGCTATGGCTTTAAAGGTGGAGCAGGTCACTTCATTTCCCATTATGAGGATAAAGCTACCGCTGGCGACCACCGTGAAGGCATGATACGTGTTTCTGGAGTAACATGGTTCACTAATTTAGAAACGCCTAAAAGACATGAAAATATAATTCTTTATAAAAAGTATTCACCCCAAGAATACCCTAAATATGAGAATTATGATGCAATAGATGTTTCCAAAACGGCAGAAATCCCATATGATTATGATGGAGAAATGGGAGTACCTATTACTTTTATGGACAAATATAATCCTGATCAATTTGAAATTATGGGGATTGCTGAAGGCGATTCCGGTAAAGAGCTTGGATTGACTCCATTTGACCGTAAACTTAAAGAATTGAATAAAAGTCTTCGCGACGGACAATTATTCTATATGGTAAACGGTTATCCACAGAAACCATTCACTCGAATTATTATTCGTCGTAAAAAGTAATTAGCCATGAAGATAGAACTAAAATCAATAAAAGTTGCTGACCTTATCGATGGCTATAGCAACAATCCCGATACAGGTGTTAAAGGCTTTGGAGGCAAATTGGATATTCGCCCACCCTACCAACGTGAGTTTCGATATAATGTAAAACAGCAGCAAGCTGTTATTGATGCTATCTTAAAAGGATTCCCACTCAATATCATGTATTGGAGTGTTGGCGAAGATAGTAATTACGAGATGATTGATGGGCAACAACGCACGTTGTCAATCTGCGAGTTCTTTACTCACGGCTTCAATATTGAGGACAAAGACCGTGGCACTCTCTATTTCTCAACACTGACAAATGAGGAAAAAGAGAAGTTCTTAAACTATGAACTTACGGTATATTTCTGTGAGGGGACGGATAAAGAAAAACTGGATTGGTTTAGAGTTATCAACATCGCCGGAGAGAAATTACTTGACCAGGAACTACTCAATGCTGTCTATACAGGTCCGTTTGTAACAGATGCCCGTCGTCACTTTTCAAAAAACGGCTGCCCAGCTTACAAGCTTGGTGCAGACTTTCTAAACGGTAGTGCCATTGAACAAGCGTATCTTTCAACCATCCTCAAATGGGTAGCCCGTCATGATGGCATCGCAAAGGTTGATGATTATATGGCACAACATCAGTTTGACCCAAATGCCAACAAATTATGGGCTTACTTTGTGTCAATCATCACATGGATACGTTCCACATTCCCTAAATATCGTCGTGAAATGAAAGGTTTGGATTGGGGTGCGATGTTTGACGAGTTTGGTGAGGGCGTTTACGATACAGATGTACTTGAAAAGCAAATCCACGACTTGATGGAGGACGATGAGATTATGAAGAAATCAGGTATCTATCGCTATGTATTAAGTGAAGATCTACGTGATCTCAGTTTCCGCACTTTCGACAAAAAACAAAAACGTGAAGCATACGAACGGCAGAAAGGAATCTGCGTACATTGTGGCAAACATTTCGAGTTGGAAGAAATGGAAGCAGACCACATCACCCCTTGGAAAGAGGGCGGTACGACTGTGGCTGAGAATTGTCAAATGCTTTGTAGAAATTGTAATCGAATGAAAGGAGGAAAATAACTATGGGAGAATGGTCAAAAAAAATCGGTGAACATGGAGAAAACATTGTAGAAAAATTTCTCTCCATTATTGGTTGGCTCGAGCCTGTAAAAGGAATCACAATGCCTTGTTCCATGCTAAATGGGGAGCATAAAAACGATAAAGGAGAAAGTGTTAAAACACATGGTATTGATTTTATGTACTCATATATAAATCCACTTATTGATGGTCAATTGAATAATGTTATTATTTCTTCGAAATATTCAATGGAGAAATATCCTAATAGCCCTACACAGAAATTTAAATGGTTTATGACTGACTTAATCAATACAATGCAATGCTTTGGCTGTTCTGAGAAAAGAACAGAAATAGTAGAGCAGCATTCTTGTGGTTCTGTCAATGATATAGGTGTATTATTTTGGCTAAATGGAGCAAAAGATAGTAATGACGACTTAATTAGTGTTATTTCTTCCGCTAAAATAGATATTGCATGTAATAATCCTATCTATATTGTTGACAACAGACATATTGCATTTATTCTTGAGTTGATGAAATACATTAAGTCGTTACAAAACTACAATTATTCATTTTATTATCCTTCAACTGGACTAAATATTAATCCAATAAGTCGCAAAAACACAGGTGATTTTCTGCCAGTCGAATATATAAATTCATCATTAATTCCATTTAAATTAGAGAACAAAAACAATCCAAATGAAACCATATTGTTTATTGGTACTATAGAAGATTTTGAAAAAGATTCTTTTATTCGATTAATGGGATTAGCAAAAGACCTCTCAACTAATTTAGCAGGTCAAGTGATTATAGGATTCCATGATTACAACAATTTATCACATGAAGAATTAGTTAGAATATCTAAATTAGGATTCCAAGATGCCAACTATACCAAAACTGTAAAAGTTGTAAACTTTCTTAACCCAATAAACGCATTATAATCATGAATACGCTACATAAAGATATAAATAAAATCATTCCTTTCGGGGAATTTCTTAGAGGATTTATCAATCAACGATATATAACGGCTTCTGATTTAGCCAGAATATTGCGAGAACGAGGGGTTTTTGTACTTAATCATGAAAAGGACATTATGGTTCCTGTGATGCAAAACCTTTTATTGTCGCCAACAGAATTTGATAAGGTACGATATGCTTTTTCAGAAAAAGAAGATAATGAGAAAAAATTTTCTAGGGAAATCACATGGAATAATAATGCGCAAATATTTGTTCCAGAACTTCTATCAGTGCCATTGGATGATTTTATAAAAAGACGTTTACCAACATGCACATTAAGTCGTCCTGTGTCATTTACTAAGCTAGATAATAATCCGAATCATCTTATTGCAACTTTTGAAATAGAACGACATGATATGAATAAATCATGGTATGAACAAACGAATATTTTTCATGGCAGCATTGAGCTTATAAATGACAATGGGAAAGGACATGTTAGAATAACCCACACAGCCCCAGAAACAAAAGATTTAGCCGAAGAGATTTTAAAGATTCAAGTTAACCGATATAAAGAAAGAGGCATTATACCGCAAACAATTGTGCCCAAAAAGATACTATTTTCAGAATTCACAAATGTAAATCGATTCGTATTTTTTTATCGTCTTACAAATCAATTACAAAACAGCATCTTTTCATGTAATAACATAAAAGATATTTCCATCAAACCAGAAGAAAATGGCACACTTCCGGAAGGTATATCGTGGATGAACCGAATGAAGAAAATCCTGATTTCAGGAGAGTCCTTAGATAAGACCTTTTTTATGAAGGAGAAAGCGTATCACTCTTCTTTAATTTTATGGAATATAGATGCTGTTTATTCATTTGATTACAAAGGAGAAAAGGGAGCCGTAACTATTTGTCTAGGTTTTCCTGATTATAATAAAAAGTCGCAAAATGCAGAATTTGAAATTACAATACATTCTTTGAATGCTGATAATAGATTATCACCTCGCAATAAAAAAAGGCTAGAATCCCAATTACTTTCAGAAATGGACAAGCAAAAATCCCTTGTGTATAGTAATTTCATTGAATATCTTAATAATCAGAAGAAATGAAAGTTTCATATATAGATACAAAAGTAGAATCTATTTGTTTGCACATAGTTGGAAATAAAATGGCAGATGAGGGTATTGGATTCTCAAAAACGCATTTAGTAATACCGAATGAACTTAAGGATACCCTTCTTAAATATTTTGTCAGCTCGTTTAATACTGAAGAAATATATACATTCTATCACCATAGCGATCTTTTGTTAAACGAGGTTTATTGCTATTGTTCAAAAATCTTTGCTTTTACTGAATGTTTGTACGAACAGTCTATAAATCTTGCAAAGCATTTGTATGATAATAGTACGCATCCCAAAATCAAAATGGGTGAGTTTTATGTTGTCTATTTTAGAAATTGTGTTATAAATAACCAATTAGTAGATGCAATTGGGATTTTTAAATCCGAAAATAAAGAGACATTTTTAAAAATAAACCACAAAGAAGAAAACTTTGAAATAGAAAGCGAAACTGGAATAAGCATCAATAAACTAGATAAAGGTTGTTTGGTTTTCAATATTGAAAAAGAAAATGGCTATTTAGTTGCAGTTGTGGATAATACGAATAAAGGATCTGATGCTAAATATTGGACGGACGATTTCTTACATGTACGCCCTCGAAAAGATAGCTTCAATCAAACACAAAACATGCTGTCTCTATGCAAGAGTTTCGTTTCTCAATTACCAAGTGATAATGGTAAAGTCGAAAAAGCAACATATATGAACAGAAGTGTGGAAGCTTTGAAAGAGGAATCTGTTAATGTAGAAACTTTTGCGGAACAGGTTTTTGAAACTCCAGAATTAGTTTCTGAGTTCAAACAGTATAAAGAAAGTTATCAGAAAGAGAGAGATATTGAAATTGACGATTCTTTTGCTACTGCATCTAATGCAATCAAACGTAGAGCTACAGGTACAATGACAACAATTAAGCTTGATAAGAACTTTGATATAAACATTCATGGCGGAGAGCAATATATAAAAAGAGGCTATGATGAGAAGCGAAAAATGCATTACTATCAGTTGTTTTTTAAAGAAGAAAAATAGGCAATGAACGAAGAAAACAAAATAATACTCTATCAGGATGACAACGAAATAACTCGTGTATCTGTTCGTTTTGCTGATGAAGATTTGTGGCTGACACAAAATCAGTTGGCAGAAATTTATTGTACTACACAACAAAATATCAGCCAGCATGTGGACAATATATATAAAGATGGAGAGTTGACCACAGAAGCAACCAACAAGAAATTCTTGTTAGTTCGCCAGGAGGGAAATCGTCAGGTAAAACGTAACATTGACCACTATAATCTTGATATGATCATCGCCTTGGGTTATCGTGTGCAGTCTCAGGTAGCAACCCGTTTCCGCCGTTGGGCAACACAACGGCTTCACGAATATATCCAAAAGGGATTTGCTATGGATGACGAACGATTGAAACAAGGTGGCAACCGTTATTTTCGAGAGTTATTACAACGCATTAGGGATATTCGCAGTAGCGAGCGCAACTTCTATCAGCAAGTCACCGATATTTATGCTACGGCCACAGACTATGACCCACGTGACAGCATGACAAAGATGTTCTTCGCCACCGTACAAAACAAGTTGCATTACGCTGTTCACGAGAATACTGCGGCAGAAGTGATATACAATCGTGTGGACAACGAGAAGCCATTTGTGGGTATGACAAACTTCAAGGGAAACTATGTGACTAAGGACGATGTAAAGATTGCCAAAAACTATTTGTCAGAGATTGAACTTCAACGCTTAAACTTGCTTGTTTCCAGTTTCTTGGACTTTGCCGAGTTCCAAGCATTGGAAATGAATCCTATGACAATGAAAGATTGGATAGAGGCACTGGACAACCAAATTATAGCACACAAACGAAAGGTTTTGATTGGCAAGGGAAACATCTCGCATAAACAAGCGATTGAGAAAGCTGAAAAAGAGTTTGCCATCTATCGCAAACGCGAAATGGAACTACTTGAAAGCGATTTTGATAGAGAAATCAAAAGATTAAAGGATGATAATGACCATGGTTTAAGATAATTTACTATTTTTGAACTATAGAAATCATCCTCTGGTAGAGATGGTTCAAGGAATACAGTTGTCAGAAGGTAAAGCTATAGAGGAATATGGTGCTACACTAATGTTAGGCAAGAATGCCATAACCGCTGATTGCGGAAGTAAAGCGTCAAAAGCATCACTATGAGCATCACAAGTTTATGTAGTATATCATGCATATCCTGTTAAAGTTTTATATTACATCTTTTCTGTATGCTTTGGATGGTATACGATAATGAAATAGAATTTTAAAGTTAAAAAACAATGACGATATCATTTTTACAGGCAAAACATGGTGACTGCATCCACATCTGTCATAATGGTAAGAATGTAATTATTGATTCTGGCACGCCCGACTCCGATGCATTTCCTCGTGTAGTTGAAGAAGTAAAAGCGCGAGGTCAACAAGTAGACTTGCTTGTCATAACCCATTACGATTATGACCACATTGGAGGTGTTTTTGTTATGGACCCTAAAAATTGGGAAATAGTTGACAAGGTATGGTTCAATTCTGCGCAGAGGGTAATGCCTGCTGTTAATAAGGATGGTTATCTATCCATTCGCCAGGCTAATTCCATGCAGAGTGCATTAAAAACTTTTCATGTGAATTGGGATCGAGAACTTATGAGAGGTAAAGTATTTGAACTTGGAGACAATTGGTCGCTGAAGATTTTGTATGGTGGTTATGACAAAGCGTTGGATAAAGCAGGAGAATTTCTGTCGTCCCCGAAATGTGACTGGAATGCCACTTTTGAAGAGTTAGGACATTATCTAGATGACAAGGTATTAGATACTACTGATGTTAACGCCTCCTCATATAGTATTGCTACTTACGAATGATGAACATAACTACTTGCTTCCTGGTGATAGTACTCCTCAAGTCTTATTAGATGCTCTATCCGATTATTCTGAAACAAATCCCCTGCATCTTGATTTGTTAAAGCTCCCTCATCACGGCAGTTACAAGAACATCACACACGAGATATTGAAAAGAATTATATGTTCGGACTATGTGGTGCTCACGAACGGCAAGGTACATTTTCACCCGAATAAGAAAATGATGCTTAAGGTGTTGAGCTGGGGACACCGTACCAATGAGAAAATCCGTTTCCACCTTAATTATTACCAAGAGCTAAGCGGAAAACTAAAGATAACTGAAGCAGAACAAAAAGAGTATAATTTTGAATTGGATGGACAAACTGAATTTAAAATATAACGCCTGCAAGATAGATTTGAGGGTAGCTGGCCAAGATAGTTATGGGTCGGGATTTTTATACGTCACGTCCCCCAGTAGCAACTATAATTATGTCATCACGGCTAAGCACATCCTGTCAGAAGACTCTGCCGTACCTCCCCAACCAGCAGATATCGCCGATTTCTCAATTATGGTCGCCACTGAGGAAAAATTTATTCCCTTAGATGTGTATTCTGAAAATTTGGAGGAAAATCTATTCTTTCATCCCAAATGGGACATTGCCATAATCCGTGTACGAAAAATCTATCTACCACGTCTCGTCAAGGTTTGGATGAAGAACTTTAGTGAGATAAATCAGGAGAGTTTACTTAGATGTCACGCTTGTCCCAATTTTGGGCGAAATTATTCTATATCTTTCGACTTAAATTATCATCCGGACGATGAGCATTTTGTCCGTTGCAATAGCGAGATTAAAAATATCCATAATTATCATGGAATTTCAGGCGGCGGTGTATATCTTGTAGACGAGCCCTACATGGTGAGTGTTATCTCAAAGTATCCCTTTGTTGACTTTGAAATGAATCAGCTTATGCTCGCCCAAGTAGATTGGGACGAGATAAATGAAATGCTTTATGAAAGGCGGTGGCAGAAGTTAGGAAGAGGAGCCTCTCCGAGTACACGTATTGCGCAGGACAAAACCATCATTGACCTCCGAGATATAAGTATTAACGGAACGAGATTGAATCTCGATACTGCGTTAAGGCATCTACGCCGTGATATGATTGACGATTGGTTTTTCGATCCATTACAATATGTGGATTTATGTAGTCGAGATTTCGTTCTCGACTATTTCTCGAACCAAGATGTTCGTGAGCATTACAAATTTCAAGAAATGGAGGTGTTCTATCTTCCAAAGGAGTCTTTGGTACAGCGTAAGGCCATGGTCGGTAATTTTGTTGATCGTTTGCTTTATATTGCTATCGTAGAGAAGTTGGCACCGTTGATGGAGGAATATATTTCCTCTCATGTTTATGCTGCTCGTCTTAATCTTTCCGAGGATGATTCACTCATAGCAAACGGCGTGAATCAGTGGATAAAAATGAATTATCTGATTGATGAATGGCTTGACAAAGGAGAAGGATGCCTATTCAAATGTGATGTAGTGAATTATTTTGATAACATATCCCATGCGACACTTATCGGTTTTTTACGTGAAATTTCAACTGATGCAGATGCACTTAATGCAATAACATTACTTGAACAAATGCTTTCAGAGATTACTGGTTCCAAAATTGGTTGTGGACTTCCTCAGAATAGCGATGCTTCCTCGTTATTGGCGACCTTCTATCTCAGTCATGTTGATGCCCAAATTCAGGCACAGGCTACAGAGTACTGTCGTTTCATGGATGACATCTATTTTATGGCACCAGATTATTTTAGTGCTCGCAATGTGTTGCAATCGCTCGAAGGTGAGTTGCGTCGCCTTAATCTTTGCCTAAACTCCTCTAAGGTGATTTGTGTAAAAGTAGAAAACAAAGATGAGGTCAATGAATTTCGTAAGGAGCTGAGTCTATATAATCACACTAATCAAAAGATAAAACAACTCATCAGGAGCGAAGATCTTGGACGGCGCGAAAACGGCATAGCCTTATTGGTAAACACTCTTCACGAAATCATGAATTCACTAAAAAGAAATTCTAAAGAGAATGCAAAGGATATACAACGTAAAAAGAAATTTCTTCTCTACATACTTTGTAACTATCCCATTACGTTGATGTTATATTGGAATTATTTCTATAGTAATATGCTTTTTTTTCTTGATAGCCTTAAGATTGCGCCTGTTGATACACCTTTAATCTGTAGGTTGATTTCCTGTGTAAAGCATGATAGGGATTTAGACGATGCTAAACGCATGATTGCAAACATGCTCATGCGTGAAAAATGTGACATCTATCCTTGGCAGGCATATCATTTCTGGCTGCTCATGGCTCATATGAAATATGATGACGAGCAGCTGGTAAGATATGCTGCTATAGAATTGGAACGAAACGATGCCACTCGCCGCATAGAGAATGCGGCGATAATAATTTATTTGTGCTCGGTGCGTCCTGCCTACGTGCGAGTTATCATGAATATGCTTGGCAAGCAAAGATTCCACGGTTATATGCAGACAAGGGCGGCATTAATAGCATGTCGTTCCCTTAATCCTGAAGCAGTGGCAAGTCTGCTACCCACGAATCTCAAATCTCTTGCTTTGATGTCAGTGTTCTTGCATCGGAATAAAGAAAAAGAACTCACTCTGATGGGGCAAGTCTCATCCTGCCTTTTCAAATCGCAAAATAAGCATCTATACACCGATATGTACTCCGGCTTATGAGAAAAGAATATGTAGTAATCTATTTTGATCGTTGTCTTTATGGCTGTGATGCCGCAGACGATCAGTATCAAATTATCAATCTGACAAGAAAAGGGCTCTTCTATCACGATAGGATCATTACGTGTCAGATAACGGAAGTTATCCATTTGCTTTGTAATAATTATAGCGGAATCAACAGATACGACTTGCTTGATTTCGAATGTCTGGACCTACAGATTCGCCAATCCATGGAGTATTGCGAGGAACAGAATGAGTGGTGGTCTCCACATGAAATGGTTCTGCATTATACGGGTCGAGAATTGCCGTTACAACCTGAATATCAGCTTGAAAAGATGCTAAAACTCTTGACGGATTGCTACCAAGAAATGAAGAGGTTGGGAAAAAATGAATGGTCACGTATTGAGAAGATAGAAATACCTGTAAATCGTGTGTTGTATGATTTAGCGGCCCGTGGCATAGAGTTTCGAAATGACCAGCTTGAGGAGCTTTGTCAAGTGCAACACAAAAAGTTCTATCGTGCCCTTAATCGCATTCAACTTGATTTCAATCAGGTACAACCGAATGTGGGGGCTTTGTGTAATCAAATGAATCTGCCAAATCATTATCTGAAATATGGGCGATTAAAGACTTTATGCAAAAAATATCCTAAGTTTCAACCCTTCCGTGATGCAGAAAAAGCGGAACGCAATCTTAGGATACTTACATATTTGAGTGCTATAAAGAAGAACCAAAATACAGTCACGCCTGTAGTGAAACCCGTGGGTAGTCGTACATCGCGTATTATTTTGCGTAATCCGTCACTACAAAACATGAGCAAAGAATTTCGTGGCCTGTTCAACTGCTCCCATCAGACCTTTGTCAAGCACAGATATCTGTACGTGGACTACAGTCAGTTTGAAGCAGGAATACTTGCGGGCCTCACGAAAAAGAAAGAATTGATAGCCCTTTACGAAGAGAATAAGATATATTCAGAAATAGAGAGAATCGCTAATTGTGACAGAGCGGAGGCCAAAATCCTTTTTTACTGTTTTATATATGGAGGGGTATGTGCTCAGCAACTTAAAAACTTTTTTAATCGTTATTGCTCTGAAAACGATTTAGGGACACTAGTAAATACCCCCAAAGTTTCCTCCCTTTTGGGAAACAGCAGAAATTTTAATGTAGACACCGATAGTCATAAAATACTAAATCACATCATTCAAAGCACAGGATCACTTATATTCAAGCAGGCTTTAATAGATGTTTATGATAACTACCGTTGGAGAGTGGAGCTCGTTCTTCCGCTTCATGATGGAGCTCTGTATAAAATCATAGATAATGATATTACGGACGATGATATCTGTCGTATCTATCGTGAAGCATTTCGGAAATGGTTTCCCGACTTATCTCCATTGGTAAAGCCTCAACAATTCTTCCCAGAAGAAAAATAATAAACGACAAAAGCACCACAAGCTTTTGATTTCTTAATCTAAATCACTATCTTTGCACCAAGAAACCATCCGCTTCCACGATGCGCAAAACGTTGAAGTCTAATGGTGGAGCAATAGGAGGAGATTACTCTTACGCTATTTCTGAAAAGTAATGATATACAGCTACTTGTGAATTTATCACGATTCCTGGTGGCACCACTGAAAATCAAAGGGTTACTCATATGAGTAACCCTTCTTTATTTTTACCTCTCTGCGATATAAACTCCACTAATAATGGCTAAAGCGCCAATACCAGAAGCTATCGTAATAGTTTCTGATAGAAAAATCGCAGAAGTTATCAAGGTGACCAGAGGGACAATGTAAATATAATTGGCTGTTTTTGATGCTCCGAGGGCTCTGACTGCCGTATTCCACATGATATAACAAAGCATTGAGGCGATGACACCCAGAAATAATATATTTAAATATACGACTGGCAGTTTCAATAACTCTAGTTTGATATTTAAAGGGTAGATCACAAAATAGAAGAAAAGAGAAAGTATCCCATAGAAAAATACTTTGCGTGTAATAAACAAGGTGGGATAAGAACGACTCAAACGCTTTAGGATAAGGCAGTAAAAAGCCCACATCGTAGCGGCAACTAAAGTGAGAAAATCACCAAGTGGATTTACTTTTAAAAGAACACTGCCGTTGAAAACAACTAATCCGACTCCAAATAAGGCAACTAAAGATCCATATAACAGTCCTTTCCTAAGAGATTCTTTATAAAATAGGTGAGACAATACCGTTGTAATGATCGGTGCTGTACAAATCAATAATGAAACGTTGGAAGCCAATGTGATGCCCAGTGCCGTATTCTCCGCTATGAAGTATAGGGAACCACCACATAATCCAGACAAGAACAATAAGAATTCATCTTTTACGCAATTAGCCCACAACCGTCGATGCGCTATAGTCAAAATACAAAAATACGCAAGCACGAAACGATATAACAATATCTCAACCGGTGATAATCCTGTATTAATCAGTATTTTTGTGGAGACAAACGTTGTTCCCCATATAATGACTGTCAATATGGCGATACTATGATACAGAAGATCTTTACTTTTAAACATAATTGTGTTAGAATTAGATTTTTATTTGCTGCAAAGTTATTTAAAGAAGATTGTTTTCCTATACGTCAAGCTTAAATACGATAATTTTCCTATTTTTGTCCTGTTTTGCATTCTATAATTCTAATTCGGGGATATTAAATCAAATAAAACAGGAAAAAAAACTATGGCACTACTTGATGAGACAGATATTGAAATTCTTCATTCTTTGCAAAAGGACGCGAAGATCAATGCAAAAGAGCTTTCTGAGAAACTTCATATCTCCAAGACTCCTATTTACGAACGAATCAAACGTTTAGAAAACGAAGGATATATAAAAGGATATGTGGCATTGGTCGACAATAAAAAAATAGGATTACCCTTGATCATTTTCTGTAATGTATCTTTAGCTGTACACGATGATGAGCATATCGAACGCTTCAAAGAAGAAATACGGAATATCGATGAAATAATGGAATGTTACTCGACGGGAGGTATTTATGATTTCTTTGTCAAAGTGGTTCTTAAGGATTTAGATGCCTATAATCAATTTGTGTTCGAGAAATTAACCAAGGTTCATGGCATCGTGAAGATGCAAAGCTCTTTTGTGCTTAATGAAATCAAGCATACTACAGTTTTGAATATACCCAAAAATAGTTGATTGAAGCTTAATGTCGCAGTATTAATATGAAATGTCTCTTTTTTACTATAGAATTGATTAGGGGTTATTTACCTTTGCCCCGATAAATTAAATTCTATAAGATGCAGTCATTTAAAATAATAAAGCCTATTCATATATTAACTCCTTATGTGAGATATTATTGGATACTGGAAGATGGCGCGGATGTTTCTGTATCTGAACGGACTTTACCAACGGGCTGCATACAATTAGTATTTCATAGGGGTAAAAGGCTTTTATTAGTAGGAAAAAAAGAATCGCAGCCTCAAGCGTTCATCTGTGGGCAATGCCTCAACTTTTCAGATGTGATGTCAGCCGGAAAGATTGAAATGATCACGGTTGTTTTTCAGCCGTACGCGGCAAGAGCCATCCTTCAACTCCCCCTTAAGTTCTTTTATGGAGAACTTATAGCGGTGGATGCTATAGCAGATTTGGAATTATCAATATTATCCAGAAAAGTGATAGAGGCTGATGATCATGAAACTTGCATCCGCTTGATCGAGCAGTTTTTGATTCACCGTCTTTATAGGTTTGAAGGCTATGAATATAACTTAAAGCGAATATCCGCAGTCCTCCATCAAATAAATGAACAAGCGAAAACTAATATTTCTGAGTTATCTGAAACCGCATGCCTAAGTTCTAAACAGTTCAACCGCATTTTCTTAGATTATGTAGGAGCTACGCCCAAAGAGTTTCTTCGTATCGTTAGGATGCAACGGGCTTTATTTAAGGTACAACAGAATCCATCCATTTCATTCGCTCAATTAGCTTATGAATGTGGGTTTTCAGATCAGTCACATATGATAAAAGAGTTTAAGCTGTTTTCCGGCTATACACCCACAGAGTATCTTTCCTTATGCGCTCCTTATTCTGATTATTTCTCGGAGTGATCAAGATGTCCTTTTTCTTCTATCCTATAGATACGATATGCTCTACTTTTGTGATGTCTTCGCGAGGACATTAACAGTAACTATAAAAAGAAAACAAAATGAACAATTTAATTGCTTTTTTCGAGATTCCAACTGTAGACTTTTATCGAGCGATCGATTTCTATGAAACTATTTTGGGACTAAAATTATCGGTTTCCGAATGTGAGACAGAGAAGATGGCCTGTTTTATCGAGCAAGGAGAAGTGGTTGGGGCTTTGTTCTACGCTCCTAGTTATCAACCTTCGCCGGATGGTATCTTAATCCATTTTAATAGCCAAGATATCGAGGACACTTTATCTAAAGTATTGGATAAAGGGGGTAAAATTATTATACCTAAGACAAAGATTGAAGCGGAAAATAAAGGATACTTCGCCGTTTTAGAAGATAGCGAAGGAAATCATGTCGGTATCTACGAAAAATAAGTATCTTCGGCCAAGATATCCCTACAATATATAATATGAAAGAAAATAAGTATGATGATGAACGCTTTTTCGGTCAATACAGTCAGATGTCTCGCTCTGTACAAGGGCTGAGAGGAGCAGGAGAATGGCATGAGCTAAAGAAGATGTTGCCTGATTTTAACGGAAAGCGTGTATTGGATTTAGGGTGTGGTTTTGGCTGGCATTGTCGATATGCCATAGAGCGAGGGGCGACCTTCGCTTTAGGCATTGACCTTTCCGGGAAGATGTTAGACAAGGCACGGGAGATAAATTCCTCCCCGTTGATCGAATATAAAAGAATAGCAATCGAGGATTTTGATTTTGCTCCAAATTCTTTTGACATCGTGATCAGCTCCTTGACATTCCATTATCTCGAGTCGTTCGATACGGTTTGTACAGAGGTATATAAATGTTTAACGCAAGAGGGTGTCTTTGTCTTCTCTGTGGAACATCCCGTTTTTACTGCTTATGGCAATCAAGATTGGATTTACGATTCGGAAGGGAAACCTGCGCATTGGCCGGTGGATCATTATTTTCAAGAGGGAGTCCGGCATGCTCGTTTTTTGGGAGAGGATGTAACCAAATATCATAAGACTCTTACGACTTACGTGAACGGATTGATCAAGGCGGGTTTCTGTATCACCCATCTGGTGGAGCCTCAACCGGACGAATCGATGCTGGATACGGTTCCCGGGATGCGAGACGAACTTCGCCGTCCGATGATGTTGCTTATCGCCGCTCGAAAGAATTAAAAAAAAGCGTATCTTTGTGGCTGAAAAGATGTCTTTTCCGTGTGCTTGCTAAACCACGTATTAAAAACAAGAAAGATATGAAACAACAAGATGCCGCTTTGGTATGCTTCTCGGGTGGACAAGATTCCACGACTTGCCTTTTCTGGGCGAAGAAGCATTTTTCACGTGTAGAGGCCGTATGCTTCACATACGGACAGAAACATTCCTTGGAAATAGAGGTCGCTCGAAAGATCGCCACGGATGCGGACGTACCTTTTCAGTTATTGGACGTATCGCTTATCAGCCAGTTAGATCCCAATTGCTCGCTTACGAATGCGAGCATAGAGATGGATCAAGAGAAGCCGGAGGATAGCTATCCGAATACGTTTGTGCCCGGCCGTAATATGGTATTCCTTACTTTCGCCGCTATCTTAGCCCGTGGTAAGGGGATTTATCATTTGGTAACGGGTGTCTCCGAGGCTGATTATAGTGGTTATCCGGATTGCCGGGATACGTTCGTGCGTTCTCTTAACGTAACATTAAATCTGGCGATGGATGAGCAATTCGTAATTCATACCCCGCTTATGGACCGGGATAAGAGCGAAGTCTGGGAATTGTCGGACGAACTGGACGTCTTTGATCTAGTACGTACGCAGACGCTGACTTGCTATAACGGTGTTATGGCTGAGGGATGTGGGCATTGTCCGGCTTGCAAACTTCGTAAGGACGGATTGGAGAAATATCTGAAAAGGAAAGAAGAGAATCAAAAGTAAATGAAAGAAATGGACGAGAGAAAACAAGAAGGAGAGTTGCATTTATTAGGTGGCTCTACCGTATATAAACAGGATTACGCTCCGGAGGTATTGGAGGCTTTTACGAACAAGCATCAAGGAAATGATTATTGGGTACGGTTTAATTGCCCGGAATTCACCAGTCTCTGCCCGATTACCGGACAACCGGATTTCGCTACGATTCATATCGATTATATCCCCGACGTGAAAATGGTAGAGAGCAAGAGCTTGAAGCTTTACTTATTCAGCTTCCGCAACCATGGGGCGTTTCATGAGGATTGCGTGAATATTATCATGAAGGACTTGATAAAATTAATGGATCCGAAATATATCGAAGTTACTGGTATATTCACACCGAGAGGCGGTATAAGTATTTATCCGTATTGCAATTACGGTCGTCCGAACACCAAGTTTGAGCAGTTGGCCGAGAAAAGATTATTTGATCATAATCAATAAGATTTCTGACAAATCGTTATCTGTTTCGGCAAAAAACGGTATATTTGCAGCAAGAAATGTTAACTAACTAATAAATCATTTTAGACCATGAACAAAAGATTGCTTACAGTTGCGGCTTTCGCTTTAGCGGGTTGCGTCACTATTGTCGCTCAAGACAAGAAAAAAGAGTTCAAGATGCCTACAGGTTATGCGGGTATCACGCATGAGATGTCCGAGTTTTACGAACCTGTTCCGCCGGTAGTCACTCCGGGTACAGATTTAAAAGGTGGAGGTTTCACGGCTCCTTCCGACGCTATCGTTTTGTTTGACGGCAAGGATCTTTCCGCTTGGGAGAGCGTAAAAGGCGGTGCGGCCGAATGGGATGTACATGATGGCGTATTTACCGTAAACAAGAAGAAGGGTGATATCCAGACCAAACAGAAATTCAACGATTTCCAGATGCACATCGAGTGGCAGGTCCCGACGAATATCACTGGAGAGAGCCAGTCGAGAGGTAACAGCGGTATTTTCCTGCAAGGGATGTATGAGGTTCAAGTGTTAGACTGCTACAATAACCCGACTTACGTGAACGGCCAGACGGGTAGTATCTACAAACAATCCATTCCTTTGGCTAACGCCATGCGTAAACCGGGCGAATGGAACGTATACGATATCATTTATACCGCCCCCACTTTCAAGGAAGATGGTTCTTATCGCACGCATCCAACCGTAACGGTTATCCAGAACGGCGTGGTTTTGCAGAACCATACGACGATATTGGGTACGACAGAGTGGATCGGTTTCCCGCAAGTGAAGAAACATGGCGCAGGCCCTATCATCCTGCAGAGCCACGGCGATCCTAGCGAGCCGATCAGCTTCCGTAATATCTGGATTCGTGAGCTATAAGAGAAACGTGTTGATTGTAATAAGAAGGGATGGACTTGATATTAAGTTCATCCCTTTTTCGTTAAATAACAGGCTGGTTTTATATGAGAGAAACATTTTTTTCTATAGCACGAAATTTTAGTTTTCCTTAGATGAAACAAAAGTTTTCCAATGGAGAAACTCTAGTTTCCTGCTGAAAAAACTTTAGTTTTTCGATAATGAAATTAACAAAAACTGTAATTGGCTGATTAATAGCAATTATACTATTATCTCTTCTCCGGCATATATTTCCAAAAACGAGCCGGCATATGTTGGCGATGAAGCCGTGGGTTTAAACGCTCCTTGATAGCGATAGACTTAAAATACTCCTTCCACATACTTTGAAAAAGTTTCTCATCCTTATCCATGATATCCTCACTGAGCAATCCGGTCAATAAATGTGAATCTTTTTCTTCGAAACGGACTTCTATCGTATCGTTAAGATCATAATAATATCCATACTCTCTTTTTAAGTCGTAAATGAGCCATTGCTGATCAGCGAAACGGTCTTGCGCATAAGGTAATACCAAAGGTAATACGTTATATATAGGTGCGATGGCAGCAAAGTAAGTTCCATCCGCCGCTTTTTGGAAACGAAAGAATTGCATCACTCGCAAGCGTTCGTTGTTTACTTTCTTCCAGATCTTGGCCGTTTCCAATATGTCCGGGTCACCAAGATTGAACTCAATCGTAGCTGGAGCATCGATCGCTTTGCGGATATATCTGAATAACAACAGGTCTACTTCCGGTAATTCCGACAACCAAGTTACCGTCAACCCGGAAAGAGAAGACTTGGAGATTTTCTTCTCAAGCCCTTTCCATACCCGTTCTGCTTTCCGGCCGTCCGTATAAATCCGGATCGCCTCGTCATAGAACAATGGAAATGGCTCGCCCTCGGTTACTAACAAATCCGGAAAAGTCCGGCGGGAATAGGCATCGAATACAGCGGTAAGCAATCCCTCAAAAGTCTTGTCGTAAACAAATATAATCATTATCAATCCTTCTTATAAAACAGGCGTTAATCTATAAAAGGCAGTATAAGCTGCCGATCGTCTACTTTCTTTCCGCTCTTTCTCGTCAATAGTTGCCGGACGGTTTCAGGGCTGACCTCATTCACGGTCTGCGTCGGGAGTTCCCGGCAAGTAATAAAATAGCTAGCCTTTTTCATGACCACTCCTATTTTCTTCAACTGCTCTGAACCGAGATTAGCGTAACGCCGGGAAACGATTATGATCTTTGCCGATTTCACGCCAATTCCCGGAACTCGAAGAAGCATCTCGTAATCCGCTTTATTGATATCTACCGGGAAGACTTCCGGATGCCGCAGGGCCCAAGCCAACTTCGGGTCCACGTCTAGATCCAGATCCGGATATGCGTCATTGACAATCTCATCTACCTTGAATTGATAAAAACGCAATAACCAATCCGCTTGATATAAACGATTCTCACGGACCAGCGGAGGCGTGGTAAGTGCCGGAAGACGGTTATCATACGCATTTACCGGAATGAATCCCGAATAGTAAACACGCTTCATCGTAGGTCTCTGATATAAGGCCGATGATAGACGAAGTATGTCCTTGTCGGTATCCGCCGTAGCGCCAACGATCATCTGCGTGCTTTGCCCGGCGGGAGCGAATCGTGGGGCATACCGGAAACGCTTGCGTTCCTCGGCGCTTTGTAATACGCCTTGTTGGATATAACGCATAGGGGCAAATACGCTTTTAAAATCCTTTTCCGGAGCTAGAGTCCGCAAGCTCGCCTCATTCGGGATCTCTATATTCACGCTTAAACGATCGGCGTAAAGCCCAGCCTCATTTACCAATTCTTGGCTGGCTCCGGGGATACTCTTCATATGTATGTATCCATTGAAGTGATGTACGAGGCGCAAATCCTTGATGGCTCTCACCAACCGTTCCATCGTGTAATCCGGATTCCGGACCACGCCGGAGCTTAAAAACAATCCTTCAATGTAATTACGTCGGTAAAACTCGATCGTAAGATTCACCAACTCGGTAACGGAAAGCGTAGCTCTCGGTAAATCATTACTTCGCCGGTTGATGCAGTAGGCGCAATCGTACATACAATAATTCGTCAGCATGATCTTTAAAAGCGAGATACACCGTCCGTCCTCAGCGAAACTATGGCAAATACCCCATCCAGCGGCACTTCCTATAGACCCGCTCTTATGCGAACGGGAGGTTCCGCTGGAGGCGCAGGATACGTCATATTTTGCCGACTCGGCCAAGATTTTCAATTTCTCGAGCACTTTTTCGTCCATAATTTCACCGATATGTTTCGTACAAAGATAATGATCTCATGGGAAAAAGCCTCCATTTATAACTTCCTCATTATTTTTTTCGAAAAAAATAGCCAATCCCTTTAAACGAATTTAGCATACCCTTACTCCTCATCATAAGAAAGACAAAATATGGAAACAAGAAAAGAGGTCATAAAGCAAATGGGTGATGAGATGAAAGAGGATATTTTCCTTGAGGTGAACCGTCGTATCCATCGTAATCTACGTAAAAGATTTTGGTTGAAAGCATCCGCTATCGCCGCCTCTATCGCTCTTTTACTGGGAGTCTCTAATTATATCTCATATCATGAAGGCTATAAGAACCAAAACAGCCAAATGGTCGAGATGGCAAACCCGATGGGCATGAGGTCATCGATTGTTTTATCGGATGGAACACGAGTGATTCTGAACGCAGGTACTACCCTTAGCTATCCGGCAGCTTTTGTCTCAAGCCAAAGAGAAGTGAAAGTGAACGGGGAAGCTTTCTTCGAAGTATCACATGATAAGGACCACCCATTTATCGTAAGTGCGGAAAACGTGAAGGTGAAGGTACTTGGAACTAAGTTTAACGTGAAAGCCTATAAAGAAGATGACCATATAGAGGTCACTCTTACTGAAGGAAAAGTAGGTGTCGGACTAGGAGAACATCACGACATGATGTACATTTCTCCGGGCCAACAAGCTCTTTTCAATAAGATGAAACAGTCTTTTTCGAAATATGAAGTAAATTTAGACTACTATACATCATGGAAAGAAGGTAAGTTCTACTTTAAAAGTGTAACCTTCCTAGAGATAGCCAAGCAACTAGAACGTCGGTTCAATGTACATATATCGGTTGAACCGGCAAAACTTCAAAGAACCGTTTTTTCAGGTGATTTTGTGCGGGGTGAAAACTTAGAGCAAATACTTCGGATTATTACCGCAGATAAACGAACGGACTACACCATGCGAGGTGACAGTATATGCATCTATGAGAAATAAAACAATTGAGTATTAATCTTATAAAAATGATACGAGTATGAAAGACACGACATGAAAATAACAAAAAAACGGAAAATGCTACCAACATCTTCCGTTTTGAGAGAATGATCTTAGTTCGAATTATAGCGACACAATTACAAACCTAAAATCAATACGAAGATATGCATTTTAAATTAAATATTAGGCGTTATTCGCCGATTTCTCACTTCCATAAAATCGTTAATATTATGAGATTATCCCTAGTACTATGTATGTTGACTATTTTCTGCGCATCGGCTACCGTAAGTTATTCGCAGGTCAACGAGATTTCTCTTCATTTGGAAGATGCCACGTTGGAACAAGCTCTTGAGGCGATCAAGCAACAGAGTGAGTATTCGTTTTGGTATAGAAACGATGAGATTAATCTAGGCCGTAAGGTTTCTGTAAATATCAATAATCAGAATATCGCAAATGTATTAGATAGGCTACTAGCCACTCAAGGACTGGCTTATACCATTAACGAAAAGCATATTGTTATTTACAAAACAAACGAGAAAGCTTCTCATCCTATGATTACGAATAATAAAAAAATAACCGGAAAAGTGACAGATGAGAAGAATGAACCTATCATTGGAGCGAACGTAGTAGTAAAAGGCTCTACAACTGGTACAATTACTGACATGGATGGCAATTTCACATTAGAGGTACCCGATCAAGCTACTTTACTTGTATCCTATATCGGCTATACTCCTAAAGAAGTGGCGGTTAAAAATCAAAACAATCTTTCTATCATGATGATAGAAGACTCGAAGACAATTGATGAAGTTGTAGTTATCGGCTACGGTTCTGTGAAAAAAAGTAATCTGACAGGAGCTGTTTCCTCTGTAAAAACAACAGAGATACAACAAACTCCTATGACTTCTATCGACCAAGGATTAGTAGGCCGGGCTTCCGGTGTACAAGTTACGCAAACTTCGGGTATGCCCGGAGCGGTAGCGTCTATCCGTGTACGTGGTAGTAGCTCTTTACAAGGAGGAAATGAGCCGCTTTATGTAATCGATGGTTTTCCCGTATATAGTGGGACAGGTTTCGGCTCGACGGGTGGTAATACACAAATCAGTGGATTATCTACGGTAAACCCTTCTGATATTGAATCTATCGAGATTCTAAAAGATGCTTCCGCAACAGCCATTTATGGAGCACGTGCCGCTAATGGTGTTGTACTTATTACGACGAAGAGTGGTAAGAAGGGACGTGATATAATAACTTTTGAATCTAGTTTTGGTGTACAAAACGTAGCAAAAACCATCGATGTCATGAATGCGCAAGAATATGCGGCATTGGTTAATGAGGCCTATACGAACGATGGATTGGATGCGCCCTATAACACTACACAATTAGGCGAAATCGCTAAATTGGGTAATGGAACAAATTGGCAAGATGAAATTTTCCGTCCAGCTATGATTCAAAGTTATCAATTGACGTTTTCCGGAGGTGATAACAAAACAACATATGCGATCTCAGGGGGGTATTTTGATCAAAAGGGTGTAATTATTAACTCGGATTTCAAACGTTACTCATTACGATTGAATCTTGATAGACAAATATTCAATACACTGAAAGTCGGCACTCATATGTCTGGTACCCACACGATCAGTAGAACATCGGCAACAGATGTCGGTGGACGTGACGGAGTCGTGAACGGCGCTTTGAAAATGAATCCCATCCAGTCTGTCTATGCGAATGAAGAGACGGGTGAGTATACGCCAACTAACGACCCCGGGTTATTAATCCCGAATCCGGTAGCTACCGCAAAAGAAGAAATATACAATAATGCGACTACACGTGCGTTAGGTGATGTTTATGCGGAATGGGAATTCTTAAAAGACTTAAAGCTTAAAGTATCTTTGGGGATGGATATTATGTATTTGAAGCAAAATAAATATACTCCGTCAAATATCTACCAATCGTTAGGTATCGCATCTGCGAAAGTCGGTGTAAACCGTTCTATTAACTGGCTGAACGAGAATATACTTACTTGGAATAAGACATTCAAGGATATTCATTCTTTGAATATTTTAGGAGGCTTTACCATTCAAAGAAATAATGTGGAATCCGTAACGGGAGCATCTTCTAATTTCGTGAACGATGTCATGAAGTATAATAACCTAGGAGCCGGATCTATTTATGATAAACCGGAATCTTCTGCTACTCAATGGAGCCTTATGTCTTATTTGGCACGTATTAATTATTCGTTATATGACCGGTATTTATTCTCTGTTAACGGACGTGTGGATGGTTCTTCTCGTTTTGGTGGCAACAATAAGTATGGATTTTTCCCTTCGGGTTCTGTGGCATGGCGTATCTCTGAGGAAGGTTTTATGGAACCGGTTAAAGCTGTCATTAATAATTTAAAGTTACGTACCAGTTATGGCTTCACTGGAAATACAGAAATCGGAGTTTACGAATCCTTGGCTACATTGGGAAGTAATAGTTGGACAATCGGAAATCAATTGGTTTCTGGATTTTATCCGAACAGGATACCTAATCCTGACTTGAAATGGGAAAAAACAGGGCAATTTGATATTGGTTTTGATCTTGGGCTATTTAATAATCGCTTACGTTTAACGGCCGACTATTATTATAAAAAAACAACGGACTTATTATATAATGTAGCGATTCCTAGCGCCTCCGGTTATGATTCTATGTTGAAAAATATTGGTAGTGTCCAAAATAAAGGTTATGAGCTTTCTATTGAGAGTGACAACTTAAGCGGGGCATTCTCATGGACGACAGCCTTTAATATTTCATTCAACCGGAATAAAGTATTAGAGTTGGGTGGGGAAACGTATAAAGATGTAGGTACATACGACGATCATTTAAAGACGAGTGATATCCGTCGCTTGATCGTTGGTCAACCAATTGGAGTATTTTATGGCTATCGTTTTGACGGTATTTTCCAAAATGAAGCAGAATGTGCTCAACAAACTTCTTCACCCTCGCCTATCGGTGTCGGACTCCGTCGTTATAAGGACTTGAATGGAGACGGTAAGATTGATGCCACAAACGATCGGGAGATATTAGGAGACGCAAATCCGAAATTCTTTGGAGGTATGACCAACACGTTTGCTTATAAAGGATTTGAGTTGAACGTATTCTTACAATACTCATATGGGAATAAGATTTTCAATTATAACGCAATGGAGCTTGAGTCGCCGACTGGTGGACAAAATGTATATCAGGATCTCGTGAACCGTTGGACACCTACGAATCCAAGTAATGAATACCAAAAAGCGACAACGAATCGGAATAATATCGTAAGTGATCGGTTCATTGAAGACGGTTCTTTCTTGAAATTAAAAACTGTCTCATTGTCTTATAGTTTCCCGAAATTGAATTGGAAACATATCGGAGGTCTGCGATTGTACGTAACCGGACAAAACTTATTGACTTGGACTAAATACAGAGGCTATGATCCGGAAGTGAGCTATCGAGGCGCTTCAACTTTAGAGGCAGGAGAGGACTTTGGCGGTTATCCGCAAGCCCGTACCTTTATGTTTGGCATTAAATTGGATATTAAATAACTTTTAAATCGACTCAAAATGAAAAAATCGTTCATATATATATTTTCAGCTTTCTGTTTCTCTTGTGGAATCAACAGTTGTTCTTTCCTTGACGAGAATCCCGTGGACCGTTTGGTCGTGGATAATTTTTATACAAGCGAGAAAGACGCACAGGCAGCGGTAGATGCTACTTATCAGCAATTAAACAGCTTATATAACCGTTTGATGTATATGATGGCAGAGCTACCTACCGATATGATGAAAAATGGTTTAGGTATGCCGAACGCAAACTTACAAGACTTGGAGTTTCTGCGATTTAACTCTCAGAATACATTTGTAAAAGATATGTGGAAAAATTGTTATTCCGGTATTTCTAGGGCAAATACGGCGATTGTTAAGATTCCAGAGATCAAAATGAATGAAAGTAAAAAGAACCGATTGATCGCTGAGGCTCGTACACTTCGTGCTCTATACTATTTCAACCTCGTTCGTTTCTTCGGCGATGTTCCTCTAATCTTAGACTTGAAAACCGTAGAAGATTCAAAAGGACCACGTGATTCTAAAGAACTGATTTATGATCAGATTATAGAAGATCTTACATTTGCGGAAGAACATCTTCCTTTAAGATCTGAATATTCGGCTTCCGATGAGGGCCGTATCAACAAAGGGGCCGCTAAAATTTTATTCGGTAAAGTCTATTTGACTAAAGGGGATTTCCAAAAGGCGAAAGATAAATTGGCAGAGGTAGTCGAGCATGAATCTGAATATGGTTTCGGTTTACACAAAGATTACCATGCGAACTGGCTTCGAGATACAGAGGCTGGTATTGAGGCTGTACTTTATATTGAGTATAAAGAACCTCCATTTCAACATAATGGTGAAATGGCGCTTGCTGGTCCGAAATATTCCATTCCGGGGAGTTTAGGAATCTCTGCCCTTAATGAGGCTGATATCCCGACACAAGAATTGTATGACCAGTTTGATAATCGAGATTTGAGAAAAAAGACTAATTTCAAAACAGAGTTCGCTCATCTTAAAACCGGTGAAATATTGAAATCAAGTATACCTCTTAGCGGTAAATTCTGGGTTGAAGGGCTTGAAACGGGTGACCGTTGCGATGTAAATATGCACATTATCAGGTATGCGGACGCTATATTAATGTATGCAGAGGCATTAAATGAAGTGGGCGAATCTACAAAGGCTCTCGCTATGTTAAACAGGATACGGGAACGTGCTTTTGGTGATGATTCTGGAAACTTTAAACCTATGTCGAAGGATGAGTTTCGTACAGCTATATTAAATGAACGACGGCTGGAATTCCCTCACGAAGGACATCGTTGGTTCGATTTAGTACGTACCGGTACATTTATTCAACGAATGAAAGAGCATAGTGCATATGAAGCAAAAGTAGCGGAAGCTAATAAAACTGAGATTGCGCAAAATATCAAGGAGCATATGATCCTTATGCCGATCCCTCAATCCGAGATAGACTTGAATCCTAATTTAGTACAAAATGCGGGATATTAGAAAATTGTTATTTATAACTGGGGTAGCAACTGTTACCCCGGTTATTATACAAGCCCGGGACAAACTTCCTAATATCGTGATCTTTTTTATGGATGATATGGGATATGGCGATTTAACAATCACCGGTGCTTCTGGATATAACACGCCTACTATTGACCGACTGGCCTCTGAAGGAATGTTTTTTACCCACTTTTATGCAGCCCAACCTATAAGTAGCGCATCGAGAGCCGGATTAATTACAGGGTGTTATCCAAATCGAGTGGGGATTTCGGGGGCATTGATGCCTCAAGGCCGTATAGGAGTGGCCCCTAATGAGGAAACTCTTCCGGAAATATTAAAAACTAGAGGTTATTCTTGTGGAATGGTCGGTAAATGGCATTTAGGTCACCTTTATCCATTTTTGCCTTTGCAACAAGGATTTGATGAGTATCTTGGGTTGCCTTATTCCAATGATATGTGGCCAGTAGATTATGACGGGAATAGAGTGACTCCAGCATCTAATTTACCAAACAAATTACGGCATCCGGCATTACCATTAATCGACGGAAATGAAAAAATAAGAGAATTGTGGACATTGGATGATCAAGCCGAGCTTACTACATTATATACGGAACGGGCGATCCAGTTTATCAAAAAGAATCGTGAACAACCATTTTTTCTTTACTTTGCTCACTCGATGCCACATGTTCCGCTTGCTGTATCCAACAAATTTAAAGGAAAGAGTAAACAAGGTTTATATGGGGATGTCATGCTTGAGGTAGATTGGAGTGTCCAACAAGTTCTAGAAACAATAGAGGAATTAAACCTAGATGAAAATACTTTGATTATCTTTACGTCAGATAATGGGCCTTGGTTTAGTTTTGGTAATCATGCCGGGAGTACCGGAGGTTTGAGAGAAGCGAAAGCTACCACGTTTGAGGGAGGACAACGTGTTCCTTGTATCATGCGTTGGAAAGGAGTGATTCCTAGAGGTACTGTTTGCAATCAATTAGCCAGTACGATTGATATACTTCCTACATTAGCATCGTTAACGGGAGCAGAACTTCCTAAGAAAAAAATTGATGGGGTCAATATCGAAAAATTGTTATATAGCATGAATGTTGAGTCTCCTAGAAAATATCTGCTCTATTATTATGGGGAGAATAATCTGGAGGCCATTCGGAACGATCGATTTAAATTGGTATTCCCTCATGAACATGCCACTTATTTAGAGGCAGGAGTCGATGGGTATCCCGGGAAAATCGGGAGAGAACATATCGATTTATCTCTATATGATTTGCGTAGAGATCCGGGAGAAAGATATGATGTGAAAGATCAATATCCGGAGGTGATTCGTCTATTACAATCTATAGCAGAAGAGGCTCGGTTGGATCTGGGAGATGATCTCACGGGACAAATAGGTTTGAATCGTCGGGAAGTAGGTTACATAAAATAATTATATATGAAAAATACTATTAATTATGGAGCTATATTAGCCCCTGCCCTTTTGTTCTCCGCATGCGGAACAGGGCAAAAAGAAGTGGCAGAGAAGCCGCTTAATATCATCCATATCATGACGGATGATCATTCGTATCAAACTATTAGCGCTTATGGACATGCGCTAGGTAAATTGGCTCCTACACCAAATTTAGATCGTTTGGCTGCGGAAGGTATGTTATTCAGGCAAGCCTTTGTAGAGAATTCTCTGTCTACTCCTAGCCGTGCTTGTTTGATGACCGGTCTTTACAGTCACCAAAACGGACAAAGACAGTTAGGAAAAGGTATTGATACGACAAAAGTATTCTTCTCTGAAATCTTACAACAGCACGGTTATCAGACAGGTGTTGTCGGTAAATGGCATATGCAATGTGAGCCGAAAGGTTTTGATTATTATCATGTGTTATGGGATCAAGGAGATTATTATAATCCGGAGTTTAAAAGCAAAGAATCGAATGGCAAGTATGTAAAAGAAGAGGGATATGCGACGACCCTTACGACCGATCACGCTATCGAGTTTTTGGAAGAGAGGGATAAGGATAAGCCTTTCTGCCTGCTGGTTCACCATAAGGCTCCACATCGTAACTGGATGCCGGATACGAAATATATGGATTTATATGAGGATGTAGAGTTCCCATATCCAGATACTTTCAATGATAATTATGCCACTCGTTGCGATGCCGCACGTACACAAGAGATGAGTATAGACAAAAATATGACTTTGGTTTATGATTTGAAGGTAGATGAGCTTAAAGATAAGGAGGCTTATAAAAAGGAATGGAATATTGATGGTTGGCAGGCCTCTTTGGATCGTATGACCCCGGAACAACGGGAGGCTTGGATCGCTTCTTATAAGCCCCGCAACGAAAAATTCATTAACGAGAACCTGAAAGGCGAGGATTTGGTTAAATGGAAATATCAACGTTATATCAAGGATTACGTACGTTGCATCAAATCTATTGATGATGAGGTGGGGCGTTTGATCGCCTATTTGGAAAAAGAAGGGCTTATGGATAATACCGTGATCGTTTATACCTCGGATCAAGGTTTTTACATGGGTGAACATGGCTGGTTCGACAAACGTTTCATGTATGAGGAATCTTTCCGTACGCCGTTGATTATCCGTTATCCTGCTAAAATCAAGGCGGGAAGTGAATGTACAGCCTTAGTACAGAACATTGACTATGCCCCGACTTATCTGGATATAGCCGGTATCGAGAAACCTGATTATATGGTAGGAACTTCTTTAGTCCCCTTGTTTGGAGGCGAGACACCAAGAGATTGGCGTGAGTATCTATATTATCATTATTATGATTATCCTGCGATCCATATGGTACGTCGCCACGATGGCGTACGTGACAGTCGTTATAAATTGATTCATTTCTATGGAGAGAAGAATGAACATAATGACGCGATTAATTGCAATGAGCTTTACGATTTGCAAAGTGATCCGAATGAGCTGAATAATTTATACGATAATCCGGAATATGCTGATATCCAAACTCGCCTGCAAGCACGTTTGGATAAGTTCCGTGTAGACCAGAAAGTTGACGAATATTAAGGTGCTAACTCTGTAAAATCATTTATTTTGTGTAAGTTTGGCGGATAGAAAGAATCATTCACCTAAAATACGATCGTGAAATGAAACTCAATTTATCCGCCAGATTTTTAATGCTGGCCCTGCTTTGTGGTTCTTGCGTATTGAACACGCCAAAGGAGGAGCTTGAATACAACGGAATGAATACGCTACAGATATCAAATGTAGATGATTTGATATCTTTCTACCAATATGCCGATGACCGAATTCCTTTAATTAGCGGACACCGAGGTGGACGGGGAAAAGGCTATCCAGAGAACAGTATGGAAACCTTTGAAAATACCCTCTCTTATACTCCTGCCACGTTCGAGATAGATCCGAGGTTAACCAAAGATAGTGTTATCGTCCTTTTCCACGATGATACACTGGAGCGTACCAGTAATGGAACCGGGAAAGTTTCTGATTACACTTGGGAAGAATTGCAAAATTTCCGTTTGAAGGATCCCGAAGGAAATATCACAAACTATCGTATCCCGACTTTAGAGGAAGCGATTCGTTGGGCCCGTGGAAAAACAATCCTAATCCTTGATAAGAAGGATGTTCCGATGGAGCGCACTGCTCAGCTGATTACCGATATGCAAGCGGAACCTTATGTAATGATTACGGTTCATGATGGTGCCTCGGCTCGTTTCTTTTACGAGAAAAATCCGAATTTCATGTTTGAGGCTTTTGTAAAAACGAAAGAGGCGGTTCAAGACTATGAGGATAACGGTATACCTTGGAACCATATCATGGCTTACGTAGGACCTAAGATTACCCCCGAAGTCCGTGAGGTGATCGATATGTTACATGAAAGAGGTGTCATGTGTATGATCTCTACCGCCCCTTCCGACGATAAACTATCCACACCCGAAAGTCGTGCTGAAGCATACCGTATGATCATCCGTCAAGGCGTGGACATCATAGAGTCTGACCGACCTATAGAGGTTGCTGAAGCGATCTCTAGCTTGATTCCGGTTAGCAGTTCCAAAGGAAAGTTTTTCTCTACACTATAAACATAATCAATATAAGACATGAACAAAGAACTAGAAATGACTCCCAACGTATTAGTGGAGTTTTTACAAAAGCCAGCGTCCGAGTTTACGAAAGAGGACATTATCCGTTATATCTATGAGAAAGATATCCAGATGGTTAATTTTATGTATCCTGCAGGCGACGGACGTTTGAAAACACTAAACTTTGTAATCAACAATGCGGCCTATCTGGATGCGATCTTGACTTGCGGTGAGCGTGTGGATGGCTCTAGTCTTTTCTCGTTTATCGAGGCGGGAAGTAGTGACCTGTATGTGGTGCCCCGTTTCCGTACGGCTTTCGAGGATCCGTTTGCGGAATTACCTACGCTTACCATGCTTTGCTCATTCTTCAATAAGGATGGAGAACCCTTAGAAAGTTCCCCGGAATATACCTTGCATAAAGCTTGTAAGGCTTTTCATGAGGTGACGGGAATGGAATTTGAGGCAATGGGTGAATTAGAATATTACGTAATCGCACCGGATGAAGGCGTTTTCCCTGCTACCGACCAAAAAGGTTATCATGAATCCGCTCCTTACGCTAAGTTCAATGAGTTCCGGACGGAGTGCATGCACTGCATAGCGCAAGCCGGGGGACAAATTAAATATGGTCATTCAGAAGTTGGTAACTTTACGTTAAATGGTTTGATCTATGAGCAAAATGAGATCGAGTTCTTACCATGTCCTGCGGAAAATGCAGCGGATCAATTGATGATCGCAAAATGGGCGATCCGCAATCTAGCGCATGAATATGGATATAACATCACTTTCGCTCCGAAAATTACGGTGGGAAAAGCAGGTTCTGGTCTGCATGTCCATATGCGTATCATGAAAGATGGCAAGAATCAGATGTTAGCGAATGGTATCTTATCCGAAACCGCCCGTAAGGCTATCGCTGGAATGATGTGCTTAGCTTCCTCTATTACGGCTTTTGGAAATACGAACCCAACCTCATATTTCCGCTTGGTTCCACACCAAGAAGCACCTACGAATATTTGTTGGGGAGATCGGAATCGTTCAGTTTTAGTTCGTGTTCCGCTAGGTTGGGCCGCAAAAACGGACATGTGTGCTTTGGCGAACCCATTGGAACCTGCCAGCCATTATGATACGAGCCAAAAGCAAACGGTCGAGATGCGTTCACCGGATGGCTCCGCTGATTTATACCAATTATTGGCAGGATTGGCAGTTGCGTGCCGCCATGGTTTTGAGATCGATGATGCTTTGGAAATCGCTGAGAAGACTTATGTAAACGTGAATATTCATAAGGAAGAGAATCAAGATCGCCTAAAGACATTGGATCAACTCCCAGACAGTTGCGCAGCCTCAGCCGCCCGTTTAAGACAACAGCGTGCTGTTTTTGAAAAATATAATGTGTTTAGTCCGAGTATGATAGACGGCATCATCCATAAACTGGAATCTTATGATGACGCTTCTTTACGCAAGGACCTAGAGAATAATCCGGAAGAGATGTTGAAGCTGGTCAATACTTATTTCCATTGTGGCTGAAAATCTTTTTTATGGTTTCACAAGAGGGTGTGTCATGACACACCCTTTTTATGCCCTGCTTTCATTTCTTGAACTTTCCATTGCGTTTTTTTGAATATCCGAGCACAAGAGAGGCCATAAATTAAAACGAAAATATTCTAGAGAAGAAAAAAAAGATATAATAGTAAAAAAAACATGATAAAAAATTGTTATTTACAAATAAAGGCTTACCTTTGCCAACATCAAAACAAAATGATGTTATAAATTCATTTTGAAGTTATATGTTTTTCGAGTTTAACCTTGACTGTGAGCACAAAAGATTATCGCGAAGATCTTTTGAACGGTTGGATAGAGACGTCTATTTAGCCGTTTTTTCTTTTAGCCCTATCCAATAAAGCTATTTAGCTATTTGACAAATACAGCTTTATTTGTCACGGAGATTTTATATCCTTTTATTTTATGGATTACGAAATAACATACTGCATAAAAGCGGTATGTTGTATCGCACTATTATACAGTTGAGCAATGAATTATACATATAGACAAATATGGCTCATCAACTTTCCTGTAATGATGAGCATCTTAATGGAATAATTAATCAATATTACGGATGCTGTTTTCTTAGGCCACGTTGGAGAGATAGAATTAGGAGCGTCCGCTATCGCCGGAATTTATTATTTGGCGATTTATATGCTTGGTTTTGGATTTAGCATTGGGTTGCAAGTAATGGTAGCTCGAAGGAATGGAGAGCAAGATTACAAGGAAACCGGCAAGACCTTTTTTCAAGGCTTATTTTTCCTTTTGGGATTGGCTATCTTTCTTTACCTTCTCATTCATACGGTTTCCCCATTTATACTAAAGAAGCTGATCGTTTCCTCGGATATTTATCGAGCGGTAATCCTATACTTGGATTGGCGTAGCTTTGGATTGTTGTTTTCATTCCCATTTTTAGCGATACGTTCTTTTTTAGTGGGAATAACGCATACAAAAGCTCTATCTTGGGCTGCTGCCATAGTGGTATTAATCAATATTCCTTTAAATTTTTATTTGATATTCACTAGGGAATTAGGAATCTCGGGGGCGGCAATTGCCTCTTCTTTGGCAGAGATGGGCTCCTTTATGATGCTTTTCTTCTATATGTGGATACGATTGGATAAAGAAAAATATGGGTTAAGGCCGGTCTATAATGGTAATTTACTTATAAAAGTCTTGAAGTTATCAATATGGAGTATGCTTCATGCGTTTATTAGTGTAGCCCCTTGGTTCTTGTTTTTCGTTTCAATTGAGCATTTGGGAAAAATAGAGTTAGCGATTTCCAATATAACCCGGAGCGTATCGGCTATATTTTTTGTGATAGCGAATTCTTTTGCGCTTACAACAGGCTCATTAGTCAGTAATGCGATTGGTGCGGGAGAAGGGAAGACACTATTTTCAATCTGTAGTAAAATTCTGAAATTAGGTTATGCCATAGGATTTCCCTTGGTTGCGATTGCTTTATTGTGTAATCGATGGATTATTGGTTTTTATACGAGTAATGAACTATTGATACAATTAGCTTTTGCCCCTTTTGTTGTAATGTTGTTGAATTACACTTTCGCTTTACCGGGTTATGTATATTTGAATGCTGTCGGAGGAACAGGAAAGACACAAATGACTTTCCTTTTTCAAGTTACGACAACAGCCATATATTTGGTTTATCTTTATTGGTTATGTCGCTACACGCAAGCTCCTCTCGCAATCTATTTAACAGCGGAATACGTCTTTGTAATTCTGTTGGCTACACAATCTATTTTTTATTTGAAAAAGAAACATTACTAAAAAACGAAGAAAGATGATGACTAAAATATATCCACGTACGGGAAATAAACAAACCGTATATCTAAATACCATTATACAAGATCCTCAAATAGTGGGATTGGCCTATAGACAAGATTCGCCAGTGTTTATCATACATTATGAATGGTGATTTAGATGAGTTATTATCTATTGAGGATGACATATTTTTCTTGTTGCTATTTTAGGAACTGGTAAGAAGTAAAAACCTTATTATGACGTTCTCCCAACTCATTTACCATTTGCTCGGCTTCTTCTTGGGAAATCAAACCCTGTTCCTTGAATTGTTCTATCCTCTTTTTTTCGTTGCTCAATAACATACGGACAGACTTGCGAGTCACAGCCTCTTTATATGATTTAGGATAATCAATGGATATTTTTGTGATAAAATTCGATGCTCTAGTTATATTTTTACGGATCTCGACTTGTAAAAACGACAAGCAACTTTCATATTCGGTAGAGACTGTTTCCGAGGAGCCAAACTCGTTAACCAGTTTCAAGGACTCTTTCTGGGCTATGATCAATCCCCTTGCCAAATCGTACCCTAAAATAATTCTGTCTTGATAGTAAATATCTGCCCATTTTTGGAAAAAACGAGAGAAAAACTTCATACTGATTATCCATGAAGGTTCCTCACAGAATTCAAAAATATCGCCTCGGTCGCATAGAGGTTTCTTTCCGTCTCGATCGTATTGTTCATCAATTGCGGCATTTAAACGTCTTTGCGTCCCGGATGAAATGACACCGTTTGTGTATAGGCTCCAATAGAGCGAGCGCTCTCTATCCAAGATTCGTAGACGTATGTCTGCCATTACGTCTTTGGTACGGACAGGCATTTCCGGATATATTTCTTTTTGAGGTAGGAACTGTTCGACAATACTCCAGTCTGTTGCTTCCAACGCTTCCTTCTGTTTCAAATCTTTTAGGTATTTTTCAGAACCTTCGTACAACTGCTTTTTTACGCTATAATCCAAAAGAAGCTTGGAGGACGGTATCTCTGCCAATCCCAATTTCTTTAGAAGCCAACCGATTGTAGTCGCATTTATTGTCAATGTTAAAGTTACAATCCCAGCCGTAAGGAAAAGTACTTGCCGACGTATTGGTTCTGGTATCGAAAAGGTATACGATACCATCAGTGCCATCGTTAGTCCCAATGCACCACGTAATCCTCCCCAACTCAAGATCGTGGACTCTCGCACCGACAAGCCATATCCGGACCGTTTCATGATCGGATAAAATATGGTTATTATTAATATACGAATGATATTTATCCCGGCATATACACAGATAAGAATCAATAAATCCATCCATGAGAAGTCTACCTTCAATGCTATTACGATACCGACAATTATGAATATCAATGTATTTGCTATGTGTGCCGCCAATTCCCAAAATTGACGCATGAATTTATTGACCTGCGGTTTCAGCCTCGGACGGCCCATGTAAGAGACTGTCAAACCGAAACCGACCAAAGCGATTACTCCCGATACTTCCAAATAATTTTGCGCTATGACAAAAGTCATATAAGCGGAAAGAATCATCACGCTGTTTTGAAGCATCTCGTCTCCATTTACTTTTGTAATAAATTGAATACACAAATAAGCCAAAAGCGTACCAAGCAGGGCTCCTCCGGCAACGACCATGATAAAGTCCGCTACGGGAGAATCCGAAACACCAGTAGCGGTATAGGCTCCGAAAAACAGCATGAAAAGGACAATACCGGTTCCATCGTTCAGCATCGACTCGGCATCCACTAGCGTCGAGAAACGTTTACTGGTGCCTAGCTCTTTCAACAATGCGACAACGGCCACTGGGTCTGTCGCACTTATCAAGGCTCCGAACATCAATGCAAAGGTCCAGTTCCAACCTTCATAAGAAGGGGCGAACGTTCCGATCCCTATCATCAAGGCAGCCGTCAGCAACATCGCAATAATGACACCCGGTACGGACAATATAGTGGCATTTGTCAATGTTTTTCGAAAGATATGCACGTCCAGTTCATAAGCAGCGTCGAATATCAAGATCGGAAGAAAAATATAAAGTATCATATCGGGATTAGCATTTCCGGCAAAATCGATTGATGATTTTAATATAGGAATGCTTTCCAACCAGCCTATCCGGTCAAACGTACCGATCAATAATCCAAAGGCAAATAGCCCGACCGTGTAAGGAAGAGGCATCTTTTTTAATCCGAATTTTAAAATCGCACCTCCCATCAACCCTATCAATACAAAAAATAATGGGGCCAGTAAATTATTCGTTTCCATATTGATTCCTATGAGCTTTGTCCTATAAAAATAGAATAAAATCTCTTTCATAGTGAAAAAATATTTCCAAAATGAAAGAGATACAGAAGGTTTATTTAAAAAA
>ERZ777306.1499-NODE-1499-length-35904-cov-8.119641_pt1 | contig 35904 bp, 30 predicted proteins | sample MGYA00374966_ERZ777306 | MGnify/ENA primary metagenome ERZ777306 (study PRJEB29329, sample SAMN06343882) | mouse gut metagenome | isolation source: Mouse cecum | place: Austria: Vienna | collected 2014-11-15 ... | reverse complement strand
GATAACGCGGGCGATGGCTGCTTTACGACGGCCTACTGCATTTACTGTTTCCATAATTGGTGTTGTTCAGGCGATTATTTCACTTTGTTGATGTCAATCACTTTGGGGTTCTGAGCCTCATGGGGATGGTTGGGGCCATTGTAGACATGAAGGTTCTTGATGAGCTTGCGGCCCAGGCGGTTTTTGGGAAGCATTCCTTTTACCACACGGATGTAGAGGGGGTGCATTCCGGATTTGAGGTGCTTGTTGTATGATTTTTTCAAAAGCACTTCAGGGGTGAGCTCACGCTGTCCGCCGGGGTAGCCGGTGTAGGTGTAATAAATCCTGTCTGTCCATTTTTTGCCGGTGAGAACCGCTTTGTCGGCATTGATGATGATGACATTGTCTCCGCACTCAACGAAAGGTGAGTAGCAGGGCTTGTTTTTGCCACGCAGGATTTTTGCCACCTGCGAGCACAGACGTCCGAGCACCTGGCCGGTAGCGTCTACTACCACCCATTCTTTTTTAATGCTCTGCGCATTGGGGGTAAGGGTTTTGTAACTTAAAGTATCCACTTCTAAAAGTTTAATAAATAATTAATTAACGCAAGCCAAACCTCCGCCGCAAGCCAGGCCAAAGGCTCGAAGCGGGGGCGGCTTATCCCGTTTTTGGATATAACCGGAGCGCAAAGGTAGTGATTTTTATCGAATTATGCAAATCCCATATCCGCCTCAAGACTGTAATTTTTCTTCCCAAAATAGGGGGAGATGGAGATGGTATTGTCTGGACGCAGTATCTCATGATTTTGCCTCCTCCGATATAGTATGTGCATATGATGCTTACTGTTTGGGTGCGGTATTTTCTTTGCGATATCATCAACTGTATAAAATGATTGAAAATCAGAACTTGCAATGACTTATGCGATGTTTTTCTGAATATTTTGTAATTTTGCAAATATGAATTAGCATTATAAGCGCCATATGAAACCAATGATAAAATACAGAGGGGGTAAATCAAAGGAAATTCCGCATATTATGTGGCATGTTCCTATATTTACAGGGCGTTACATCGAACCTTTCTTTGGCGGTGGTGCGTTGTTCTTTTATCTTGAACCCCGGCACGCCATTATCAACGACATCAATACGAAGTTAATGAAGTTTTATCGCGGAGTAAGAGATGACTACTCTAATCTGCGGAGAGAACTTGATGAAATAGAATTGCTATACACTAAGAATAGAAACGAGTTTGATGCATTAAAGGCGTTATACCCTAACGAGCGAGTTGAGGATAAGAATGAAGCGTTTTATTATCTTCTACGGGCAATGTTCAATGAGACTATGGTTAAATCATATTCTGATGCGTTGTTGTATTATTACATCAACAAAACTGCATACTCAGGGATGATTCGTTATAATGCCAAAGGAGAATTCAATGTTCCTTTTGGTCGCTATATTCATCTTAACACGAAATCTGTCACCTTGTCGCATAGTAAATTATTGCAACGTGCAGAAATACATAATACAGATTATAGTGAAGTGTTCAATATGTGCAGGGATGATGATTTTGTATTCCTTGACCCTCCTTATGATTGCATTTTCTCGGATTATGGCAATGAAGAATATAAAGATGGGTTCAACGAAAAAAACCATAGAATATTGGCGAATGATTTTGCCAATCTTCCCTGCAAGGCATTAATGGTAATTGGGCGTACTCCTTTGACGGAAGAATTGTATAAAGGCTATATAGTAGATGAATACGAGAAGACCTATGCCGTAAATATCCGAAATAGATTCAAGGCTACTGCAAAGCATATTGTAGTAGCCAATTATCGGAAATGCTGTGATGATATACGTGTTGCGTCGTCACAACACACAGTTTATAATGAGCCGGAAACAGCTCAATTGAGATTATTTGAAGCAAAGCAACCTTATGGCACGAATAGATAGTCAATTGTTGTTTCTTACAACATCGCCCCGTACCCCGGAGAAGATGATTCCCGAAATTAGATTACTTATTGAGCATTTCACGGGTAGTCATTGGAATAACAAGACGCAGTGTGCTTTCATGAGTATTTTGCGTAACGAGCAATTCTTTAATGGAAAGGGAGAGAAAGATCCAGCATTCAGTGCACGTGATAGGATAAATCGTGCGCCTAAATCTCTTGGCTTTGTAGTTCTGTCACCTCGTATATCTATTACTTCTGCAGGTCAAGCGTTGCTGACTTCCAAGCGAAAAGATGAAGTCTTTCTAAGGCAAATGTTGAAGTTCCAAATACCTTCACCATATCATAAGCCAACGGCAAAAGCGGGTTCTTTTTGGGTAAAGCCCTATTTGGAGATATTGAGATTGGTACGCACTATGGGCACATTGAAATTTGATGAGTTGCAGATATTCGGAATGCAGCTTACGGATTGGCATAACTTTGAGAACATAGTTCAAAAGATAGAGGCATTTCGCATAGCAAAATGTGAGTATAAAGGCAGTTACAAGGCATTCAAGTCTGAATATCTGTGTAATGAGCTTGCTCATATATTTGAAGAGCGGATTATGAATGGAGGGATTCAAACACGTGAAAGTGACAATGCATCATTAGATAAATTCTTAAGAACGCAGTCAAGTAATATGCGCGATTATGCGGATGCTTGCTTTAGATATTTACGTGCGACAGGTCTTGTAAATGTGTCGAATGTTGGAAAGTCATTAAGTATTGTGCCAGAGCGTATCGAGGACGTGGATTACATCCTGCAGACAATAGACCGTAACCCTTGTTTTATTGATAGCGAAAGAGACTACATCGAATATCTTGGAAATGCGGCAATACCACAGTTGCTTACAGATGACAGGCAGAGACTTGTAGCAAAGTTACATACAGAATTCCCACAGATGGAATTTAATCAAGACGTTGACATATCAGTATTGAAAGATTTGTTGGCAGATTTCACAGAGCAAAGGAAAACTGATACGTTGAGACGACAGGTGGCTGAAATGAAAAACTACAGGCTCTATGATGATATACAAAATACCTTTAAACACATCGTAAAGAAAGAATTGTACGATGCCCCATTGATGCTAGAATGGAACGTTTGGCGTGCCATGACCATGCTTGACGGAGGAGAAATAAAGGCAAATCTGAATTTTGACGATTTCGGCAACCCTCTTTCCTCCGCACAAGGAAATATGGCAGATATTGTATGTGACTATGGAGATTATATGCTTATTGTTGAAGTTACAATGGCAAGCGGACAAAAACAATATGATATGGAGGGAGAACCAGTAAGCCGTCATTTAGGAAAAATGAAAAAGAAGAGTGGTAAACCTTGTTATTGCCTTTTCATCGCTCCTTCCATCAATGAGGCTTGTATTGCTCATTTCTATACTCTGCATCGTACTAATATATCATATTATGGAGGGAAGTCAACAATAATACCATTATCTTTGGGTGTATTCCAGAAAATGCTTGAAGATAGTTACAAAGTGAACTATATACCTAATCCCCACCAAGTTCGCCGTTTGTTGGATTATTCAATGGAATTGGTGGAGAGTTGTAGGGATGAAAATCAGTGGTTTGAGGAAATAAATAAATCAGCAGTTAATTGGTTAAGATAATATGCAAGAGAATATTGAAACGAAGAATATAGGGAATCGTAAATTTATAATTGAACTACGATTTGATTCGAAAGTGTCAATGCTTGATAAAAAAGGGCAGCTGGCAGAACAAATAGAAAATAGCAAAGCATTCAATACCAATCATTGGGAGATAGGACAGGGTGAAGTCACAATTAGGGATCATGAAGACAAAGAAAAAGCGACAAATATTGTTGTTGTAACATTTAACCGTTTGAGTTTCATTTCTTTTAAAATAAATTCGATTGAAGGATTCTATTCGACATTTAAAAAAATAAATGAGGCGGTCATGGGTGTTCTTGGAGAATTGAATATACGTCGTATAGGTTGTAGGATAATAGGAACTTATATGGTTCGATCTAAGGATTATAATTCTATTCTCAACAATTTTAAGTCATCATTTCCCGCAAAGTTTCTTATTGATAAATATCCAGCGAAAGATTTCCTTTTTAAGATGGTTTATGAGAATGGCATGTACCAAATCGGTCCATTAAATGAAGAAGATATTTTTTATGACCATGAGTTTAAAATATCTGATTGCAAGAAGCATGTAGGTGTCGTAATTGATACAGACAACTATTTGACAAATGAAGCACAAAATATAAATGCAAAGTCTTTAATAAAAGACATTTATACCTTATCATTGTCGGTAGAAAAGAACCTATATTCTAACTTGGCGGAATTTTGATGATGGGAAAAACGAGAAATGATAAAAAGCCTCGTAAAGGATCAGGTCCCAACTTTCAAAGTTATGCCAATAATGGAGAGTATGATCTTGAAAGCAGCTTCCGTAAGATAAGGCCTTACACGCAAAAGTGTAGAAAGAAGAATCCATCTCAGGGAGTTACTGATAGTAGCGAAAACATTAGTCGGGAACGATATAAAGAAAATTATATAGACAGTTCAGACCAAACCTCGGTGCAAACTTCATCGGGAAGCCCTGCTTGGGAGTCCTATTGCAGGCCTGATAATAAAATTTCTGATTATAAAGAAAAGAATGAGGCAGCGCATACAGACTTGAGACGAGAGTTAGAACAAAAAATTGATGCTTCTGAAAAGAAGCAAAATGATAAAATTGGAGAAATAAATAACAATATAAAAGGTCTTAATGATAAAATAGATGGAAGGTTATCCATTCAATGGTATCGATGGACTATTGGAGGGATCGTGGCGATAGTTACCATTTGGTATGTTTTCTCATATAAGGATGTGGCAGAAGCTCCAAAACTAATACAATCATTGGAGAATAAAATTGATTGTATTGAAAAGGATATGCAGAAAAAGGATAACCATTCGGATAGTTTGCATATAAGAACAAAATGAGAACTTTACTGTCGAATATAGAGCGATTATTAATATTCCTTCTCGCTGTTTAGTTGGTTATTATGGAAAAATTTTGGTAAGTTTGCATGCGGGATGGGCTGGCGGTGGCTGGTGGCGTAGCAGGTGCAATGGAGAACGCTTGGGGCAAATGACGGATAACAAACACAATAGATATAGTATCTTAATATGAAGAAACGGTTTATTACGGGGGCACTGGGTTTGCTGGCGGTGTCGGGTGCGGCCATGGCTGTAGAATTTGTGAATTTCGATGTGGCCGGAGCGGCCGGTTTTGAAGACAAGACTGAAGCGGATGCCGACAGCACCGGTTTTACATTCACGGATGTAATGGTCATAGAAACTACTCCTGTGAAAGACCAGAACAAAAGCGGTACGTGCTGGTGCTTTGCCGGGACATCGATGTTTGAGGACGAGATTGTGCGCCGTGGCGGGAAGCCTTTGGATCTGAGTGAAATGTTTACTGTGCGCCAATGCTATCTCGGCAAAGCCGACAAGTATGTGAGAATGAACGGAGCTACGAATTTTGCGGCCGGTGGCAGCATTATGGATTTGCCGTATGTGTGGGAACGCTACGGGGTGGTGCCTGAAAGCGCATATCCAGGGCTTGGCTACGGAGAGGAAAAACATGTGCACGGAGAGCTCGATGCTGTGTTGAAGGCTTATCTCGACGCTGTCATTGCCAAACCTGACAAAAGGATGTCGACAGCTTGGCGCAAAGGATTTGAAGCGATTCTCGACGCATATCTCGGCGAAGTGCCGGAAACCTTCACGGTTGACGGTAAGAGTTATACACCACGTAGTTATGCTGAGAGCCTTGGGCTGAACATGGATGATTATGTGGCTGTCACATCATTCACCCATCATCCGTTCTATGTGCCTATGGTGCTTGAAGTGGCCGACAACTGGCTGTGGGCTCCTTATGAGAATGTGCAACTCAATGAATTGAAAGCCATTGTCGACAATGCCGTTGAAAAAGGTTATCCGGTTGTATGGGCTGCCGATGTGAGTGAAGGCGGCTTCAAATGGCCTAAAGGCTATGCAGTGATGCCCAAGGAGCGCACATCGGCCGATATGGAGGGTACGGAGCTTTCGCGTTGGGTGAAACTCAGCGACAAAGAACGGCAGGAGAAAATGTATGACATAAAAGGTCCTGTTGAGGAGATTGAGGTTACGCAGGAAAGCCGTCAGGAGATGTTTGACCGCCAGGAGACGACCGATGACCACGGTATGGAAATTGTCGGCATAGCCACAGACCAGGAGGGCAATCGCTATTATAAGGTTAAAAACTCATGGGACACCAACCAGATATATGACGGGTTCTTCTATGTTTCAGAGCCATATTTCCTGTCGAAGACCCTGAGCATATTGGTGAACAGAGAGGCTATTCCCGGGCAGATTCTGCAAAAACTGAGAAACTGATTTTGCCGGTTAATTAAGCCTTTATGGGATGCCTGTGGTGAAGTTCGGCATACAGATAACGAGGCGGTGGCTGATACTGGCAGCCACCGCCATACTTGTTGCAGGTGCGTCTTGCCGGGACGCCACAGAGCATATGCCTGATTACCCGTTTTATCATTGTGAGGCTTATGATGTGTGGCCCGATAGCATCGACACCCATTCAGGCTTTGTTGTTGCGGCATCGGGCGATTCATTGCTTCAAGTAAAGGTGGAAGGGAGCGTGGTGAGGGAAATAAGGCCTGACAGTGTCGGCAACGGCTATATGGAGGTATATACCGGTATGCCGGTTTTTGACCTTCTTTACCGTTGGGAGGCGTCAAGAGGGGTCGAGGGGAAATATTCGACGCTCACTCCATATGAGCTTTATTTGAATCCGTTATCAGCGGATAAGGGGATTAAGAAATTGGAGGAGGGTGTGAAAAACGGATATATTGTGCCCGTTGCGACCAGATATTATTCCTGGCCGGTGATTAATGACAACCCGCAATGGATTATGGCCGCGTGTGAGCTTTATAAAGTGGCCGGAGATAGGCGTTGGCTCGACCGCCTGGGTGAAATTGCGGGAAATGTTGTTGGCGAGGATTGTCGGGTTGCCTATAACGTTTCGACCGGTCTGATTGGCGGTCTTCCCCGTCGGATGGTGCTTGACGACAGCTGGATGCCGGGATGGATGGAGCCTGTAGACTTGTTTGACGCATCTTCCCTTACGGTGAACGTCGCCTATTGGGGGGCGTTGAACGGGCTGGAGACTATAACAACGGAAATGTCGCGTAAAAATGATAAATCGCATTTGCCGGAACTGCCTTTGGATGCAGATAAACTGCGCCATGAGATTCTGAGCCGTTTATGGATGCCTAATATTGGTATGATGGGGAGTTTGTGCTATGGTTATCCGTTATGGCCGGTGGGTCTGGAATCTGCGGATAATTTCGGACAGGCTCTCGCTGTGGTGACAGGAATGTTGTCGGATGGAATGAAATCTTCGGTAATTGGTAAAACTCCCGGTAGCGCTGATGCCCTGGGCTTGTTCTCTCCTCAGCTGTCAGTTGGAGAAGAAGATGCCGATATGCTCCGGGCTACCCATTGCATGTGGGCGATTGCAGCCTCACGCACAGGAAATGCAAGGGCTTATTCGGCCGCCGTTGGGGCGTTGTTGTGTGATGTTGCCTCGGATGCCGCATCAGAGCATACACCATCGACAAAGAGCCTTGCATCACTTATCATAAGGGGTCTTTTGGGAATGAAATTTGTTTGCAACGGTGTGTTTTTTGCTCCGGTTGTGCCGGAAGGGATGACCGGGAGGAAACAGTTTAAAAGGATTAAATATCGTGATTCATTGCTGAATATAACTATCGATGGCACGGGCGATGAGATAGAGACCTTCACCGTTGACGGAGCGGTGACTTCGCCTTTCGTGGCTGCTTCGCTGTCGGGTGAACATGATGTTTACATTAAGCTCACCGGCAACCCGACGGAAAACGATGAAATCTCTATGCTGGCATATGGAGTATTGCCACAGGCTCCGGAGGTGGAGTGGATGACCAGCCGCGATGCCACTATTACCCGTCTGCATGGAGGAAATGCCGTCAACTCATCGCTGAAAAGTTTCGTATATCTTAACGGGGTGGTAACCGATGAGGTGCTCGGCCGCCATTACAGGCTCTATAAGGCCGCCACATCTACGGCTGTTCAGGTTTGCACTATGGAGGCCGACAGATATGTGGGTTTTTCATCGCGTCCGTATCTATATATACCTCCCGGAAAAGGCCTGGAAGTCGAATTGGCAGACTGGGCTACGAAGGGTACGCGTGTGATAGAAGACCGCAAACTTGCGGAGCGGTTTGTTGAGACGGGCAAATGGAAAAACCGTGTCTTGAAAATTGAATTTGAGGTTGCAGAGGATGGCGATTATGCAATTGACGCCAGATACCTCAACGGTTTGGGGATTGTCAATACGCGCAGACGCACTGCACTGAGAAGCATAGATATCGATGGCGAAAGGATTGGGATATGGGTATTTCCGCAACTGTGTGGAATCAGACGGGGATATGAGGCGTCTGATGACTGGCAGCGCCGGATGGCGGTTACTAATCCCCTGAAAACACATCTCACAGAAGGGCACCACGTATTAGAGATGCGTTTGTATCAGCCTAACCCGGTCTATATAGACCCGGCATCGAATGTTGTTTTCTCTGACATAATACGGATTTACAAGATATGACAATGATTATCGCATTACTTACATTCAAATTTAATAAGTCATGAAAAAGTTTTCACTTGTTTCACTCGCGCTTTTGGCCGGAGTGTCGATGTTCGGCGCAAAGAAAGGGCCTGAAGTATCTAAAATCGAACCACCTTATTGGTGGGTGGGAATGGCCAACGACACGTTGCAACTTATGGTTTATGGCACGGATATAGCCAAAGCCACAGCATCGGTGGATTATCCGGGGGTGCATATTGCCGAGAGTGTCAGTCTCGACAGCCCTAATTATAAACTGCTCTATCTCACTATTGATTCAGACACTAAGCCGGGAAAGATGCCGTTGACATTTGATTTGTCGGGCCGTAAGACAAAAACTGATTATGAATTGCGCCGTCGTGATAAGCAGGGGGCGGAATATGACGGATTCTCTGCGGCCGATGTGCTTTATCTTCTGATGCCGGACCGGTTTGCCAAAGGTGGTGATGACAATAAACAGTCTGCGGCTTCGTTGAGGTTCCCGACTGAAAATAACCGCAAAGACCCTTCCGGGCGTCATGGCGGTGATATCGCCGGAATCAGGAATCATCTCGGATATATTGATTCGCTTGGCGTTACTGCAATATGGGCCTGTCCGGTTCTTGAAAATGATATGCCCGGAGGGTCATACCATGGCTATGCTACCACCGATTATTACCGCATAGATCCCCGTTTCGGGTCTAACGAGGAGTGGTCGGCACTGATTGCCGATGCCCACGGCCGTGGCCTGAAAGTGGTTATGGATATGATTTTCAATCACACTGGTTCGGAGCATCCATGGATGAAGGATATGCCTTCAAAAGACTGGTATAACCATCCCGAAGGAGATGTGCTGACCAATTTCAGGCTATCGACACTTCATGACCCGTATGTGTCAGACTATGACCTTGACCACACGGTCAACGGCTGGTTTGTGACGGCGATGCCTGATCTTAACCAACGGAATCGCCATGTGATGAAATATCTCACACAGAATTCCATCTGGTGGATTGAATCATCGAAAATAAATGGCATAAGAATGGATACATATCCGTATGCCGATATGAAAGGGATGGCTCAGTGGGCGAAAGATGTGATGCGTGAATATCCGAATTTCAATATCGTAGGTGAATGCTGGTATGGCAATGAAGCAGGGAGTGCGTTCTGGCAGTCTGGCAACCGCATTAATCCTGTGGAAACCAACCTTCCTACAGTGATGGATTTCAAGATTTCAATTGATGCCCATAAAATGTTTGATGAACAGACCGACCCATGGAACGGTTTGAACTTGCTATATGACCATCTGGCGCTTGACTATCTCTATGCTGACCCGCAACGTGTGCTGACCTTCCTCGACAATCATGATACTGACCGTTTCCTGTTGGAAATGCCTGAATCACTCGGGTCATGGAAGCAAGCGATAGCCTTCCTGTTGACATCGCGTGGCATTCCCCAGCTATATTATGGTACGGAGTTGCTGATGAATGGCACCAAGAAGATTTCCGACGGAAATATCCGTCTTGACATGCCTGGAGGTTTCCACGGCGATACCACTGATGCGTTCACCCGAAAGGGGCGTACGGATATGCAGAATGAAGCATGGGATTATATGTCGAATCTGCTCAACTGGCGCCGTGGTGAGGCCAATGAAGTGATTGCGAAAGGCTCGTTGAAGCATTTCATGCCGCAAAACGGCATTTATGCCTATGAGCGTAGACTTGGCGATAAACAGGTGGTTGTATTGCTAAATGGTAACGACTCCCCATTGACAACCACTATGGAGCGCACGGTAGAGATTCTGCCTTTTGGCACAACAATGACTGATGTGATTACCGGAAAGCCCGTCACTATTGAAGAAACCATGACATTCGCTCCCAGGGCAGTTATGGTATTGCAGAATTGGAAGTGAGAAGTCGCAAGTTGTAAGTCGTAAGTTGAAAGTCGGAGGCGAAATTCCGCAATAAAATTATGATGATAGCCGGTTTATTCATTCTTAGAACTTCCAACTTAATACTTGCGACTTACGCTTGCGGCTTGCGACTTCTTAAACTACAACCATATGAAACGGATAGGTATTTTATCGGATACGCATTCATGCTGGGATGAGCGGTTTGCAACTCATTTTGCTGATTGCGACGAGGTGTGGCACGCCGGTGACATAGGGTGTGTGGATGTGATTCGTAGGTTGGAGGCTGTTGTGCCGGTTGTCAGAGCCGTTAAAGGGAATATTGACTTAGGCGAAGTTGCCCGCACATTTCCCGAAATCCAAAGTTTCGCAGTCGAGGGTATTAATGTGTTGATGATTCATGTCGGAGGGTATCCCGGACGATATGCTCCCGGGATAATGCGCCGGTTACTCGACAGCCATGCCAAACTTTTTGTGTGTGGCCACAGTCATATATTGAAAGTGATGTTCGACCGTGAACTTGATGTGCTTCATATCAATCCTGGTGCGGCAGGTCATCACGGATGGCAAAAAGAACGTACGCTTATAAAACTGACTATCGATGGTGAGGATATGCGCGATCTTGAAGTCATTGAGCTTGGAAAATTCAAAATCGATTGATTATGAGAAAATTATTGATACCGGTTGTTTGTTCGGTGGTTTTATCGCTGGGTATGACAGCTTGTAAGACTACTGAAGAAAACTACCAGAGGGCCTATGACGTTGCGAAGGCAAAAAAGACAGAGGGGCTGACGGCAGAAGAGGCTGCAGGATTCAAACGTGAAGCTGAGATGCCGAAAACCGTGTATAAAGGAGACTCTATTCCATTGAAATCCGTGTATGTCAGATATGTTGAAGGTGGTGGAGAACTCAAACATGCAAAGGTTTACAATGTGGTTGTGGCCTCGTTCCGTCAACGCTTCAACGCCATGTCGGTATTCAACCGCCTGAAAGCAGGTGGTTATCCGGATGCTATTGTGTTGGCAGACAGAGATGAACGGTATTATATCGGCGCTGTAACGACCTCTTCACTCGACACCGCTGTCATTGTTCTTGAAACATTACGTCAGAAATCACCTGTTGCATTGACATCGCCATACCCGTATATCCTGAAAAAGCCGTGAAGAGGGTGTGTCATAATGGCTCATCTGGGTCGTCGCCCGAGGGCTTCGGGTTCGGTCATTGACCTTAGTCAACTCCCTTCACCCTCACCCTCAGGCTCCTACCATCTGAACCATTCTGACAGCACCCTCTCCATCCGGATGCCAAAAAGGCGTTGGTCGAATTTCGACACAACGCCTCTTATTATGGCCGGTTGATTCGGGAACAGCGGGGTCAGATTATGCCGCGGATTTCGTCTAAAGAACCGATTGAGTGCCGCGTCATGTAGTCGTTGATTTCATCGATGATTTTGACTGTCACCGCAGGGTCGATGAAGTTTGCTGTGCCCACTTCAATTGCGGTGGCTCCTGCCATTATGAATTCGAGCGCATCGCGTCCGTTCATGATTCCACCCAATCCGATTACGGGTATCTTGACGGCTTTGGCGACTTGCCACACCATACGCACGGCCACAGGGCGCACTGCCGGGCCTGAAAGCCCTCCTGTGATAGTTGAGAGGTAAGGGCGCCGGCGTTCTACATCGATTGCCATGCCGAGCAGGGTATTTATAAGCGACACCGAATCAGCTCCTTCTGCTTCAACCGCTTTGGCTATCTCTGTAATCGATGTGACGTTTGGCGAGAGTTTTACTATAAGGGTCCTCGGCCATGCGCTGCGCACGGCGCGGGTGACTTCTGAGGCTCCGGCGCATGTTGTGCCGAAAGCCATTCCACCCTGCTTTACGTTGGGGCAAGAAATGTTGACTTCTATTGCGCGTATGGCTTCGCATTCAGACAGGCGGTTGCATACCTCAACATAATCGGCCACGGATGCTCCCGACACATTCACCATAACCTCGGTGTCGTAGCCTTTGATTCGCGGGTAGATGTTGTCGATGAAATAATCCACCCCCTTGTTTTGCAGCCCTACGGCATTGAGCATTCCGGATGGGGTTTCGACCATTCGCGGGTAGGGATTTCCTTCGCGGTGGTTGAGAGTTGTGCCCTTCACGATGAATCCACCGAGGCGGTTGAGGTCGATAAAATCGGAGAATTCTTCTCCATAGCCAAATGTGCCCGATGCTGTCAGCACCGGGTTTTTCAGTTCCAAAGAGCCTATTCTGACGCGCAAGTCTGCCATAATTGAAGTGTTGTTGTTTTTGTCGGCAAATTTAATGAAATTTGTCGGATGTGGGAAGTTCGCGGCTTCTCTCTTTGTTGTTTAACCTAAAAATTGTATTTTTGCGGTATAGAAACCGTTGAAGTGACGGTATTCAGAAGATATTTCAACCAGATATTGCAGATAATTTGAAAAAACAGCGTTGGCGGTTGAGTAATCCGCCACGTGATTCGGTATAATATATTCGGTATGCAGCATTGGCAGACAATCTGCCGTTGTCTAGATATGGCGGCTGCGGGGGATGTTATTAACGAATATTGAAAAATGGCAGAAAACGATTATACGATGCTCGAGGCGATAGCCGAGGCAAAAAGGTGTCTTCACTGCAAGGTGCCGCAGTGCCGCAAAGGCTGTCCGATAAGCAATGACATACCTGAGTGGATTCATGAACTGTCGATGGGCAATCTTGGCAATGCCATGGCCATCATCAACGCGAAAAGCAATCTGCCCGCAGTGTGTGGGCGTGTGTGTGCCCATGAACGCCAGTGTGAAGGTAATTGTGTGCTTGGAAAGAAGGGTGAGCATATCAGCATAGGAAAACTGGAGAGGTTTGTGTCGGATTTCGACAGTTCCATGAATCTTATCCGCGAGAACCTTGTGCCTAAAACCAAGGGTCGGGTGGCTGTTATCGGGAGCGGTCCGGCCGGACTGACCGTTGCCGGGGAACTCGCCCGCAAAGGGGTCGCCGTCGAGATTTTCGAGATGGAACGTGACGCCGGAGGCGTTCTGATGTTCGGTATTCCTGAATACCGGTTGCCAAAGGATGTGGTGCGTAAGGAAATCAAGAAGATAGAAGAGCTTGGTGTTACCATCCATTACAATGTCACCATAGGGCATAATTATACCATTGACGACCTGTTTGCGCAGGGTTTCGATGCTATTTTCATGGGCACCGGCACAGGAAAGCCTAAAAAGCTCGAAATACCCGGTGGAGACCTTTATGGTGTGCGCCAGGCCATATATTTTCTCCGGCGCGTCAGTCTTTGGCGCGAGGGGCATGTAGGGCGTGAGGAGGTTGCAGTGCGCGAGGGAGACAGGGTTATGGTAATCGGTTGCGGTAACACGGCAATGGATGCCGCCCGCACGGCTGTGCGCCTGGGCGCATCAGAGGTAACGGTGGTCTATCACCGCACTATTAACGAGATGAGCGCTCTCCGGGCAGAATATGACGACGCTGTTGCGGAAGGCGTGAAATTCCGCTGGAACTCGAGTATCACAGAAATCCACCATACAGCCGGAGTTCTCAATGAGGTTGTTGTCGAGACCGATGGGGTAGCGGCTGTAGAACCTCTTGATAAAGTTATCATGGCTGTGGGAAATGCCCCTGCAAGCCGTATTGTAAGCACTACGCATGGCATAGAGGTTGATGAAAAGGGTTATGTCAGAACCCGCGAAACACCCTATGGAATGACTACCCGCAAGGGGGTCTTTGCCGGCGGGGATGTCACAAACCGTCCGGCCACCGTTGTCCATGCCATGCAGGATGCCAGAAAGGTGGCTGAAGGGATGATGCAGTATATATCGGCTGTGAAACTGCTTGAAGCCATAGATGCCGAATCTTCTGTAAATGATAATATCTAACTCAATAATACCATACAAACAACATGAACCAATTTTCATTGGAAGGCAAAGTTGCCCTTGTTACAGGTGCTGCCTACGGAATAGGTCTCGCAATAGCACAGGCTTTTGCTGAGGCTGGTGCGAAAATCGTATTTAACTGCTCGCGTCAGGAGACCGTTGACCGTGGCATGAAAGCGTATAAGGAATTGGGCATTGATGCAAAAGGCTATCTTTGCGATGTGACCGATGAGGCAGCCGTTAAAGCGATGGTCGCCGATATCGAAGCTACTGTCGGCACAATCGACATACTTGTTAATAATGCCGGCATAATCAAGCGTATCCCCATGGAGGAGATGGATGTGGAGGATTTCCGCCGTGTTGTGGATGTCGACCTCGTTGCCCCCTATATATGCGCCAAGGCTGTTATTCCGGGTATGATCAAGAAGGGGCATGGTAAAATCATCAATATATGCTCGATGATGAGTGAACTCGGCCGTGAGACCGTAAGCGCTTATGCGGCAGCAAAAGGTGGCCTGAAAATGCTCACCCGCAACATATGTTCGGAGTATGGCGAACATAACATACAGTGCAACGGCATAGGGCCGGGCTATATCGCCACCGAGCAGACCGCGCCTCTGCGTGAACGCCAGGCCGACGGTAGCCGTCACCCGTTTGATGCATTCATTATCTCCAAAACGCCCGCTGCACGTTGGGGCACACCGGAAGATCTCATGGGGCCTGCGGTGTTCCTGGCTTCTGACGCCTCTAATTTCGTGAACGGCCATGTGCTTTATGTTGATGGCGGCATCCTGGCCTATATCGGCAAACAGCCTAAATGATGTCGGGTAAGTTTAATGCTTCTGTTGCAAGGAACATCAATGGCGATGAAAAGAGTGCAAATAATAATGGCGGCCGGGGCTATGATTGCCGCTACAGCGTGCACCGGAAGTCATATGATTTCGGTGACAAATCCATCTGAGACCGACCGCGAAGAGGTGATGGCCGAGATTGATGCCGATGCCGTGGTTTCTATGGCTGATGGTGAGCCGTTCCGTTTGATTGACAAAAGTGGGGAAGAGATTCCATATCAATTGACCTATGATGGTAAGCTGATTTTTCCTGTCTCAGTGAAAAGCGGTGAGACTAAGGGCTTTATCATAGAAAAAGGTGAGCCGGCACCGGTTGACAGTCTGGTCTATGGCCGTTTTGTGCCTGAACGCAAAGATGATATGGCATGGGAGAACGACCGTGGTGCCTACCGTGCTTATGGGCCGGCCTTGCAGCAGTCGGGCGAGCGGGCATTCGGTTATGATATATGGACAAAATGTGTGCCCCATAAGGTATTGGACCGCCGGTATTACGACGACAAAGTGAACAAGATTTCATTTCACGTAGACCATGGCGAGGGGATGGATGTCTATGCCGTAGGCCCGACACTCGGTGGGGGAACGGCTGCCCTGCTCGATTCGGTAGGGGAGATTGTCTATCCCTATTGCTATGAGGGTTATGAGGTGCTTGAAAACGGGCCGTTACGTTTCAGTGTGAAACTCACATACGGCCCTATAAAAGTTGACGGCGACAGTGCTGTTGTGGAGACCCGTGTTATTTCACTTGACCGAGGCTCATGGCTAAACCGCACTACGGTTAGCTATAGCGGTCTTAGCGCTGACAAACGGGTTGCGCCAGGCATCGTGGTTCATCGTCAGAATCCCGAAGGTTATCACCTTGATGTTGAAAACGGATTCATGTCATATGCCGACCTTACGGAGAATGCGGAGGCCGGAAACGGGACGATATTCGTGGGCATTGTTTCACCCGACAGCGAAAGTTTTGAGTATAAACCTCTTGACGAACCGAGAGGGGATGCCGTGGGGCATATCCTTGCCTCAAAAGGATATGCAGACGGTGAGGATTTCGCCTATTGGTGGGGTTCAGGATGGTCGAAAGGAGGAATGCCTGATTCTGAAAGCTGGAACAGCCATCTGATGCGTTTTGCCCAGGGGCTGGCAACACCCTTGCAGGTGGTGGTGGAGTGAGGATCGGCCGCGGAATGACAATCTAAAGATTTGATTCACCAAACTAATATCAATGGAAGAAGTTTTCAAATATATCATCGGGCTTGGGGCTGCGGTGATGATGCCGGTGATATTCACTGTTCTGGGTGTCTGTATCGGCATAAAATTAGGTGATGCGCTTAAAGCCGGCTTGAAAGTGGGTGTGGGTTTCATAGGTCTTTCAATCGTGACCGCTTTGCTGACCTCTGCTCTCGGCCCTGCACTCAACACAGTGGTTGAAATCTATGACTTGCAGCTAAAAGTGTTCGACATGGGATGGCCTGCGGCGGCAGCTGTGGCCTATAACACTGCTGTGGGTGCGTTCATCATTCCGGTGTGCCTGGGTGTGAACATCATAATGCTACTCACAAAAACCACCCGCACGGTCAATATCGATTTGTGGAACTACTGGCATTTCGCTTTCATCGGGGCAGTGATATATTTCGCAAGCGATTCGCTGGCATGGGGTTTTTTCGGAGCTATTGTGTGCTATATCGTAACCCTGATCATCGCCGATGTGACGGCCAAGAAATTCCAAGGTTTCTATGAGGGTATGGACGGCATATCCATTCCTCAACCATTCTGTGCCGGTTTTGCACCGTTTGCCTGGGCAATCAACAAGGGGCTCGACAAGATTCCGGGTATGAACCGCCTGGAAATCGATGCCGAGGGTATGAAAAAGAAGTTCGGATTGCTTGGTGAACCGCTGTTTCTCGGTGTTATCGTCGGTGTAGGCATAGGATGTCTTACCTGCGGCAGCTGGGGTGAGATTGTTGACCGTATTCCGTATATTCTCGGTTTAGGTATCAAGATGGGTGCTGTGATGGAATTGATTCCGCGTGTGACTGTACTGTTTATAGAGGGTCTGAAGCCTATAAGTGATGCCACCAGGCAGCTGATTGCCCGTAAATTCAAAGGTGCCGACGGCTTGAGCATTGGTATGAGCCCGGCTCTTGTAATCGGGCATCCTACAACTCTTGTAGTGTCGCTGCTGCTTATTCCGGTGACTCTCGCGTTGGCGGTTTTCCTTCCCGGAAATGAATTCCTTCCGTTAGCGTCGCTTGCGGGGATGTTTTATGTGTTTCCGTTGGTATTGCCATTCACTAAGGGGAATGTTGTCAAGACATTCATTGTCGGTCTGGTGGCGCTTGTTTTGGGTCTGTTCCTTGTGACCAATCTTGCCCCTTGGTTCACATTGGCTGCCAAAGATGTGTATGCCGTTACGGGAGATGCCGCTGTTGCTATCCCTGAAGGATTTTCAGGAGGAAGCCTTGATTTTGCATCGAGTCCGTTGGCATGGGTTATTTTCCAGCTGACCCATAGCTTGAAATGTATAGGTGCGGGTATACTGGTTGTGGTTACAATGGGTTTGATGTGGTGGAACCGCGTCAATATCATCCGCAACCAGAATGCTATGATTGCCAAGGATTCCACTGAATTGCAATCTGTTGAATAAATTCGATATCGATATAAACAAAAAAGAAATGAGCAAGATAGTAACACTCGGAGAGATAATGTTGCGCCTTTCGCCTGCGGGGTGTCACCGCTTCGTGCAGGTAGATTCGTTTGACGTCATATGGGGTGGCGGAGAGGCAAATGTCGCTGTAAGCTGTGCAAACTACGGGCATGAGGCTTATTTTGTGAGCAGACTGCCGGAGCATGAAATAGGCCAGGCTGCGGTGAATGCGCTGCGCCGTTATGGTGTAAGAACGGATTTCGTGGCCCGTGGCGGGAACCGCGTTGGCATCTATTATTGTGAGACCGGGGCATCGATGCGTCCGTCGAAGGTGATATATGACCGTGCCGGATCGGCAATAGCGGAAGCAGACCCTGGGGATTTTGATTTTGATGCAATCATGGAGGGGGCGTCGTGGTTTCACTGGAGCGGCATAACCCCGGCTATCAGTGACAAGGCTGCGGAACTTACGCGTCTTGCTTGTGAAGCAGCAAAACGCAACGGGGTTACGGTCAGTGTGGATTTGAATTTCCGCAAAAAGTTGTGGACTAAGGAAAAAGCCCAGACTATTATGCGCCCGTTGATGAAATATGTAGATGTCTGCATCGGCAACGAGGAAGACGCTGAGCTTTGCCTTGGCTTTAAGCCTGATGCCGATGTCGAGGGTGGAGAAACCAATGCCGAAGGTTATAAAGGCATTTTCAAGGCAATGGCAGAGGAATTCGGTTTCAAATATGTGATTTCCACTCTGCGCGAATCATTCTCAGCCACACATAATGGCTGGAAGGCGATGATTTATAATGGGAAGGAATTTTATGAATCAAAACGTTACGATATCAATCCGATTATCGACCGTGTGGGTGGCGGCGATTCTTTTTCCGGGGGCATTATCCACGGATTACTGACGATGCCCACCCAGGCTGAGGCGCTGGAGTTTGCGGTGGCTGCCTCGGCGTTGAAACATACCGTTCCGGGCGATTTCAACCTTGTCAGCGAGGCTGAAGTCAAGGCGTTGGCCGGGGGAAGTGCAAACGGCCGTGTTCAAAGATAAGTTACTCAAAATTTAAAGACTTGTTATGGCAAGATTTGATAAACTGGAAGTTCTGGTAAAAATGGGGCAGGCTCCGGTTGTGCCTGTGTTCTACCATAAAGATGTGGCCGTTGCATGTGCCGTTGTGAAAGCGTGTTATGAAGGGGGCGTGCGTGCCTTTGAATTTACCAACCGTGGCGATTTTGCCCATGAGGTGTTTGCCGAGGTGGTTAAGTATGCCGCCAAAGAATGCCCCGACATGGCTATAGGGGTTGGTTCGGTGGTTGAACCGGGCACAGCTTCGCTCTATATGCAACTGGGCGCATGTTTCGTTGTGGGCCCGTTGTTTACCCCTGAGGTGTCGAAGGTGTGCAACCGCCGAGGTGTGCCATATACCCCGGGTTGCGGCAGTGTGAGCGAGGTGGGTGCAGCCCAGGAAACAGGATGTGACCTATGCAAGGTTTTCCCAGGCGATGTTCTCGGCCCGAAATTCGTGAAAGGTTTGCTTGCTCCGATGCCATGGTCGAAACTGATGGTTACAGGAGGGGTTGAGCCGACAGAGGAAAATCTCGAATCATGGTTTAAAGCCGGGGTATATTGCGTTGGTATGGGTTCTAAACTTTTTCCGAAAGACCGTGTGGCCGCCGCCGACTGGCAATATGTGACCGACAAATGCCGCGAATCATTGGCGATAGCGGCAAAATATAAAAAAATGAGCAATATCAAATTATAGAATAATGAAAAAACTGATTATTTCGATGGCTTTGGCTGCTGCCGCATTCGGTGTCGGCGCCCAGACAAGCTACACTATGCTGCGGGCGGTGCATCCCGATGATTTCAAACGATATGACACTGCACAGCTGCGCTCCCATTTCGCTATGGAAAAGGTTATGGAGCAGGATAAAATCAATCTCACATATTCGATGTACGACCGCATTGTTTATGGCGGGGTTGTTCCTGTTGCCAAAGTTATGGAGCTTGAGACCATTGACCCTCTGAAAGCGGAGTTTTTCCTTGAGCGCCGTGAGCTGGGGGTCATCAATATCGGCGGCGACGGCATCGTAAATGTCGACGGCAAAGATTATGAATTGCATTTCAAAGATGCTCTCTATGTTGGCCGGGGAAATAAAAAGGTCACTTTCCGCAGCAAAGATGCAGCTAATCCGGCCAAGTTCTACCTTAATTCGACTCCTGCACATAAGGCATATAAGACACAGCTGATTACGATTGACGGCCGTAAGGGTTCGTTGAAGGCCAATTCGTTTGCCGCAGGGTCGATGGAGGAAAGTAATGATAGGGTTATCAACCAGCTCATTGTTAACAATGTGCTTGAAGAGGGGCCATGCCAGTTGCAGATGGGTTTGACAGAACTGAAACCGGGGAGCGTGTGGAATACCATGCCGGCACATACCCATGACCGCCGTGTTGAGTGCTATTTCTATTTCAATGTTCCGCAGGGGAATGCAATTTGCCATCTGATGGGTGAACCACAGGAGAACCGGCTCATCTGGTTGCATAACGAGCAGGCCGTCATGGCACCCGAATGGTCAATCCACGCTGCTGCAGGAACATCGAACTATATGTTTATCTGGGGCATGGGGGGAGAAAATCTCGACTACGGGGATATGGATAAGGTTACATATCTTGAAATGCGCTGATGCATTGTTAGAGGGTGTGTCATAATGGCACATCTGGGTCGTTGCTTGAGAGGCTCGGGTTCTTCGCCCTTACTCCCAAGCTCCTACTATCTGAACCATTTTTTAGCCAAGCAAAGCGCTTCGCGATTACTGACAGCACCCTCGCCATCCGGATATATAAAGGCGTTGTGTCTAATTTCTAAGTGCACCCCCAAAAGTTTTCTGTCCAACTTTTGGGGGTGCACTTAGAAATTAGACACAGCGCCAGTCTATTCGAGATGGCCGGTGGCACGGAGATAATCTGTGAGATAAATCTGGTATTGGGTCTGGGCCTCGATAAGGTTTGACCGAGACTGGTGCCATTGTGTCTGCGCGTCGAGAAGGTCGGCAAGTGTGGCCATCGACTCACTGTAGCGGTCGGTGGTTACTCGCAGGTTCTCTTCTGCCTGGTTCAGGGCTGTCTGTGCCGCTCCTATCATATTGTATCCATCGGTAAGGTTTATAACTGCCTGGCGGCTTTCAAGGAGGAGCAGACGTGATGTGCGCTCCAGGTCGAGGCTGGCGTTGTTGACCGCGAGTCTGGCACGGCGCACCTTTTTAGCTCCTTCCCCCCAATGGAAGAGGGGGATTTTCACTGACAGCAGCCCCATTGCAATACCGTCGCGGAATTCCTGTGAGTAGGGCATGAGCATACCTCCACCGACGTCGACCATGCTGTTGAGTTTTATGTTGCCGTAATAGTTATATCCTATACTCAGTCCGATTGTAGGTAGGAAATCTGCGAGTGTCATTTTCACTTGTTGCTGAGATGCCTCAACCTGCTTTTGCAGCAAATGGAGTTCGGGCCGGTCTGAGATGTCGGTCGGCATGATTCCTGGTGTGGACGGTGCCGGTAAAGTTTCGTCAATCATAATCCTTGTGCCGGTGTCAATGCCTATGGCATTGCATAGGGCCATACGGCATAGTTCTGCCCCGTTTGAAACCTTCTGCTGTTGGTATATTATTTCGCTTCTTCTTGCTTCGACCCTTAGAAGGTCGTTTTCAGTGGCCATGCCTACGGTTACCGCTGTTGCGGTCTGCTGATATAGAGTGTCGAGCATGGCTCTGAAAGTGTCCATCAGTTTTACTTTGTCAGTGACGGCGATAAAAGTCCAGTAGGCACGGTCGGCTTCGGCAATCACATCCATGCGGGTCATGCGGAGCTGTTCCGAGGCCACCTTCTCGCCGATGCGGGCAAGATTGCGCCCGGCGGTTATTTTGCCACCCGTGTAGATTGGTTGCACAAGTGATATTCCGGCCATATATGTGCCTCTCATGCGCATTTTAGAGCCCATCATATCAATATCCGGAAGCATGTAGACCCCTGTGGCCGAGCCTTCAAATTTCGGCAGGTAAGCTGTGTTTGCAATTTTCCGGTCGAGAGTGGACTGTTGCAGGGCGTTTTCAGCCTGTTGCAGTTGTTCGCTTGCAGAGAGTGCCATGGCACGGCATTCAGCCTGTGTCAGCGAGATGTTCTCTTGTGCCATGGCGGCCGAGGCAATGATTGCCGCGGTTGCCATGGCTGACAGTGTTTTTATGTGGAAGTTCATTTTGTCGGGCTGTTATTTTGACGGAGTTTTGTCGGGTTTTCTGATATGGAATAGGGCTGTGTAGAATAACGGTAACAGAATCAGGGTTATGGCTGTTCCAACTGTCAGGCCACCCATGATGGTTATGGCCATTGAGCCATACATGGGGTCGCTGACAAGGGGAATCATTCCTACGATTGTTGTCAATGATGCCATAAGCACGGGGCGTACACGCGACACCGTTGCTTCTACCACCGCATTATAAGGGTGCATGTTCTCACGGGTGTGTAGCCTGTTGATTTCATCAACGAGCACGATGGCGTTTTTCACCATCATTCCAATCAGCCCCATCATGCCTATGATGGCCATGAAAGTGAACGGATTGTTGCTTATGAGCAGGGCCGCAGTTATTCCGCAGAACACAAACGGGAAACAAGCGAGAATCAAAAACACTTTACGCCAGCTGTTGAACAGCAGCAGAAGTATGGCGAGGATTAGCAGCAAGGTGAGAGGCATGAATTTCATAACATTGCCTATGGCCTCGTTTTGCAGTTCCCCTTCCCCAACCCATCTCATGGAGTAACCCGGGGGCAATGGGATTGCCTCGATTGCCTCTTTGATTTCAGATGTGACTTTGGCTGGGGTGGCGCTGTCGATATCGGGATTCGGGTCGCATTCGGCTTCGATTACCCGCTGGCCGTTGAGTCGGCGTACAAGGCCTTCTTCCCATCCGAGGTGTATGTTGCGGGCTACACTGCTGAGTGGAACGGAGTGAATCGCCTTGTCTGAAATATCAGAGATATTGCCGCTGGCTACCGCGTTGCCTATGGCTGATCTGTCGAGATGGAAATTCATCATGCTCCATACCGGAATATCGCTTAGGCCGGCGATTTTTGAACCGTCGGCATTCCGCATCTTGAGGTTTACAACCATCATTTTGTCGCCGTCGGTCATGGTGCCGATTGGCATCCCGTCGGTAGCGGCTAAAAGGGCATTCCCGACATCGCCCCGGTTGATTCCAGCGCGAAGTGCATCGCGTTGGTCAAATTCGGCTATAAGTGTTTTGCCGGTAGGTTTCCAGTTGTTCTGAACCGAATATGGATCGACATAGGGGCACCGGCGCATGATTTCCTCAGCCTGTGCACTCAGCTTGCGGAGTACAGCCGGATCAGGGCCGGCAAATTCCACTTCAACGGTATGGGTTGTTGAGATGGAGAAGTTGTATTTGCGGATGCGGATGTAGGCATCCGGGTATTTCTCACGAAGTTCACTTCTGATACCCGGAATCTGTCTGACTACTGTCTGGTAGTCGCGGCAGTCGACAATAAGCTCTCCGTAGCAGTCGCCTCCAGATGACATGGGGCGCACAAGGCAATATCTGGCCGGGGCCGCTCCCATGCTTATTGCCACGCGGTCAATCTCAGGATTGGCCGACAATGTATTTCCCATTTCGTGGAGTTTCGCGCTGACAGCATCAGGGGAGGTCTGCGACGGGAAATAGCATTCAACCACGAATTGCTTGTAGTCGAAATCGGGGAAAAACAGATTTTTCACTTTTGTCATTCCCCATATGCAGATGGCCAATACACATACTGCCGATATGATTGTGAGACGTTTATGCCGGATAAGGGTCTCGACAGAATTCCGCACCAAACGGTGTGCGGGGGAATTCATCACGGTGGCTGCTTCGTTTGACGTGTGTGAGGTTTGCTTGTCATGCCTGGGAAGCCAATAGCGGGCGCAGACGGGAACCTGCACCAAGGCCAGAACCCAGCTTGCCAACAGGCTCACGCAAAGCACAAGGAAGAGATCGCCTGCATATTCGCCGGCGGAATCAGGCGAGAGGTATATGCCTATGAATGTTGCGGCGGCGATTATGGTGGCTCCGAGCAGCGGCATCGCCGTGTTGCGACCTATGCGGTAGAGATAGACCCTGGGTGCCAATCCGCGTTTACGGTCGACTAAAATGCCATCCATAATCACTACGGCATTGTCGACCAGCATTCCCATCGCGACGATGAATGCTCCCAGTGAGATGCGTTGCAGAGTTGTTCCGCACTGTAAGAGGATCGGGAAGGAGACGGCGATTGTCAGTACCAGCCCGAAGCCTATAATTAGCCCGCTGCGGAATCCCATGGTGAATACCAGCACCAGAATCACTATAACGACTGATTCGAGCAGGTTTAACATAAAACCGGATATCGCATCGCTGACCTTGTCGGGTTGGAAAAAGATTTTTTGTGTTTCCATGCCGGCCGGCACCGATGTCATGGTTTCGGCCAGTTTGGCATCGACGGCTTTGCCCACGTCGGGAACGATGGCGTCGTTTTCCATTGCCACGCATATGGCCAATGCGGGTTTGCCGTCAACGAAAAATCCGTTGCGTTGGGGTTCGGCTAAGGTGCGTTCTATGCGGGCAATGTCGCCGAGACGCACCTGCTTGCCTCCGGGAGTGCTGACAGTCATGTTCCTGAGGCGGTCGACTGTTGCGATTGCATCATCTACCTGCAATCGCACATTCTCGTTTCCGCTGCGGTAGGCTCCTGCGTTAACAGGTTTGCCGGTCTGTTGGATGGCAGACATAAGCTGAGCCGGGAGCAGTCCGTTACGGGCCAGTTCTTCTTTAGATAGGGTTATATCAATGACTTCATCGCGTGTGCCACTGATTGATACGCGTTTAACTCCAGGAACAGATAGCAGCTCCCGGCGTATTAACTTTGCATAACGTTCAAGCTCCGGATAGTCATATCCTTGTCCGGTTAGAGAGTAGAATATGCCATAGACATCCATCATGTCGTCGAGCACGACAGGGTCATAGCATCCTGCCGGGAGTCTTGATGCCGTGTCGCTGACTTTTCGGCGCAACAGGTCGAAATGTTGTTCGAGGTCTTCAATAAGCACAGACATTTTGAACTCCACAGTGATCATTGCCATGCCGCTTTGGCAGTCGGCTTTGATCTTATACACATCTGGTAGTGCGCGTAGTTCTTCTTCCATTAGCTGCGCGACATTCAACTCAACTTCATGGGCCGATGCGCCGGGATATGGAATAACCACCATTGCCTGTTTGACAGGCACGGCAGGGTCTTCGAGTTTCGGCATGTTCAGGAATGCAAGTATGCCCGCCAGGATTATGGCTCCCATCAGCGACCAGAACACGGTGGTACGCTTCATGAAAAATTCAATAATACGGTTCATAGCAGTCCTCCGACGTTTGTCTCACTCGGTTGTTCGATAACACGCACTTTCTCGCCGTTGTGAAGCATACCTGCACCGGCTTTTACCACCCGGTCTTCTGCGGATAATCCGGAGGTTACTACAGCTTGGGCAGCTGACGCATTACGGTCAATGGTCACTGGCCGGCATGTGATGGTCGAGTCTTCGGCCAATACATACACGCAGTCGTTACCATCGTGCCGGAACAGGGCACTGAGTGGTAAACACAGTGGAGCAACTGAATCTGTGTTGAATGAAATGCAGATTTCAACATTCATGCCCGGAGTGATATGCTTGGCTACATTGTCTTTGAATGCCAATCTTATGCGGTATAGCTGATTGCTGTCGGCTTTCGGCACAATGCTGAGAAGTTCCATCGGGAACCGCCCGTTTATGATATGGTTGCTGTGGCAGGTGAATGCTCCGAAATCATTTCTTTTGAGATAGACTGAAGCCGGTATGTCTGCCACGACTTCCATGCGTGACACATCGAGAAGATTGAATACGGCTGTGCCGGCATCTACCATTTCGGCCGGAGAGAAATTTACTGCGCTGACATAGCCGTCGGCGGGTGCATAGAGTTTGGTATAAGCAAGTTTGTTTTTGTTGACCTGTAGCTGCACACCGAGCTGGCGCAGTCCTGCCGAAGCCTTTTCAAAATCATTTGCCGACATGCTCTTTTTCTCATATAGGCGTGAAGCCCGGGCCACCTCATCGGTCAATTGGTCGTATTGAATCTGAAGCGCTTCAACGCCAAGCCGGTAATCGGCGTCGTCGAGTTCGGCAAGAAGTTGCCCCTTTTTAACATAGTCTCCTTCTTTGGCATGTATACGCGAAAGCTGGCCTGCGGTTTTAAAGCCAAGGCTGATGCCGTGGGTTTCTTCTACGATTCCGGAGAAAGATTGTTCGAGACTGCTGTCTGTAGTTTCAGGAGAGGTTACGTAGACGCTCCGGGTGTATTCTTTTCCGGTATTGTCGCCCGAGCAAGAGCATAATGCTCCGGCCATGGCTATAATCCATATTCTCTTCATTGAAATGTGATTTAGTGTAGTGTTGTTCGGTTTCCTGATAGTGGAGTTTGACGTAGATAAGCCATTATAGATTGCAAAGTTCCCCTTTATAAGGTAAACAGAGCGGTTCGTAATGTAGGTGAAATTGTTCTGAAAGTCGGTAATATTGGTATTGTTGCCCTGATGAAGCCGGGATATTGTTTTAAAACGTTAAATTTGCTATGCCAATGGTTTGAATAAATTGTTGTGAGGATGAAAAATAGAATAGCAAAAGAGGAGAAGAAAGGTCATAGGTTGCTTGAATTATCCCAGATTCCAGTCAGCGGGCGCACTGACATTGTTGGGGATGATTTTATGGTGGCTGATAATCTTGATTCGTCAGAACCTTTAACAGAATTTATATTTGAGCCGGGCAGTGTGGTCAGATTCTGCACGCCGTTTAAAATAAGGTTTTCGATGGTTCTGTTGTGCTGCGGGGGAAGAATGCGGCTGCGTCTTGGAATGAAGGAATATGTGCTTGGCAGGGGTGATATGTTGACGGCGGTGTCTGGCATGATGGGTGAATGCCTTGATATCTCTCCCGACGCCAAATTGGCGATGATTGCTTTCTCCGACAGTTTTATCGGTTCGGAAGCAACCTCTGAGATTGCGGCCAAGTTCCGTGACAGTCTCATCAGAACGCCGCTATGCAAATTCTCCGGAAATGATTTCGAGGATGTGGAACGTATATATGTTGTATTGCGGCGGAAACTCTCTGAGCAGGGATTTAAAATGAAACGGCAGATTGTCTATGCATCGTTGGCGTTGATTTATTGTTGCGCATTCGGAAATTTGCCTGAATCAGACATGCTGCTCCGTAAAGCCTTGAACCGGAAAGAACAGATTTTTGAAGATTTTCTCAGGTTGGTTGAAACATATTGTTGCAACAGGCATGATGTGGCGTTTTATGCCGATAAATTGTGTCTTACGCCTAAATACCTGTCGACAACAGTTCTGGAGGTCAGTGGTAAATATGCGAGCGAGTGGATACGCGAGCATCTGGTGTTTCAGGCAAAGGCATTGCTCAACAGTCGCCGTTACACTGTGCAGCAGATAAGTGAACAGCTCGGTTTTGCAAACCAATCGCATTTCGGGGTGTATTTCAAGCGGGTGGCCGGGTGTAGCCCCAAGGGATATATGTCTGTCGGTATGCAACAGCATGGCCTTGATAGCGGATGTTGACTTTATTGGCATAAAAATATACTTGGAATCTGTCTGTCTGAGGCTAAATTTGCATAAAAACAGATTTCAAGACCATGAAACGTAAAATATTATGCTCTTTAATTGCCGGGATTGTGTTTCCGGTGGTAGTCAATGCCGATATCACAGAAGGATGGACATCCGTTACCAATCCATTGACGGTGGGTAGAAAAGTTGCAAAGAGGTTTGTGGAAGTGCCACATCCTAATTTTGATGCCAATCCGGCTCCTACGCGGGAAATCACATATCCTGAGACGTGTGCATGGTTCGGCGCTTTGAAATTTGCCGGAGTGACAGCCGACACCGCTTTGGTGAGACAGCTCGAAGTGCGTATGCTCCCCATTTTCGGAAGGGAGCGCCATCTGCAACCAAAGCCCGACCATGTAGACCATACAGTTTTCGGAACAGTGCCTTTGCAGTTGTATATCCATACGGGTAATGAAATCTACGGTGAGATGGGGCGATGGTATGCCGACGCCCAGTGGATGATGCCGGATGGGAAAAAGGGGGCGGAGGCCGAGCGTCTGAAGGAATTGTTGGATGAGGGGTTGTCGTGGCAGACCCGTTATTGGATTGATGATATGTATATGGTTTCGGCTATCCAGACGCAGGCCTACAAAGCAACAGGTGATAGGGAATATATCGACCGTGCCGCCCGGCAGATGGTTCGCTACCTTGATAAGATACAACGTCCAAACGGGTTGTTTTATCATGCGCCGGATGCGCCGTTCCATTGGGGGCGCGGCAACGGATGGATGGCGGCCGGAATGACAGAACTGCTTTCTTGCTTGCCTGATGACAATGCCGACCGTGGGCGCATAATGGAAGCGTACCGCAAAATGATGTCGACTTTAATGCGCTATCAGAAGGCAGATGGATTATGGGCCCAGTTGATTGATGAACCGCAGGTCTGGAGCGAGACTTCAGGCTCGGCGATGTTTGTGTATGCCCTGGTGTCGGGAGTGCGCCGTGGTTGGCTTGATGCGTCTGAATACGAACCTGTTGTTCGTAAGGCTTGGCCTGCGCTTGTGGCCCAGATAGATGAATCAGGAGATATAGCGGGAGTTTGTGAAGGCACAAACCGCTCGACCGACCATGATTTTTATATTAACCGCCGTACTCTTCCCGGAAATATGCATGGCCAGGCTCCGTTGCTTTGGTGTGTTGCCGCATTTCTTGAAAAACTGCCGGAATAATGATTGGTTCAATGGATTGCAAAAGGTTAGGCATAGTGATGCTGCTTGTGTTAATGGTGTCGTCGACATCGATATATGCCGGAAGAAATGATGGCGACGGCGCTTTTGGGCAACGTTGCAGGGAATATCTTGAGTATTATTCGGAGCATGGCGACACGACATGGCTCTATGGAGTGTTCCGGCAGTTGGCCAGACATGGCGTCGGGAAACCTTTAGAATCCCGCTTGATTTCAGAAAGGGTAAGGCCGGGTATCAACAGCATCCGTGGATGGCGTCGCTGTCGCACGATGTTGTGGTCTATACGAATCATCCCGGAGGGGAAAATCTGCGTAATTCACCTAATTACTGGGCTGGGAACGAGGTTCTTCCGCGTGTGGCTCAGATTGGAGATATTGTAGTATGTATATATGCTATTCCTGAATCACACAAGACGGATTATACACATGCCTATATGCCGGTGGAAAAAATGGATACAGTGATGGAGCGTGATTTATGGACTTTCGCCCGCAAGGATGATGGTTATCTGGCATTGTATTGCTCTGTACCGACACGGCTGATGGAAGATTTCAGAGGGGAATTGTGCGATATGGTAGCTTCCGGACGTAGTAGCATATGGATTTGCCAGATGGGAGACCGCGAAAAATATGGGGATTTTGATAACTTTGTGGAAACAATAGCTGCTTCTGAGGTTGTTGTTAATGATAAGGATGTATGTTATGCATCTCCATCGGCGGGCAAGGTTACTTTCGGTTGGGATGGGCCGTTGACTGTAGATGGCAAGGTGTTGGAGTTGCGCTCCGCATATAGGTATCATACGCCATGGGGGAGTGCTTTGTTTGGTGCCGATGAGCTTACGCTGAAGCGGAATGGCATGGAATTGAAGCTGGAATTAAGATAATTTGTTTAAAATGATGATATAATGGGATTTAAGAAATCAATTTTGGCGTGTGCGGCTCTGTCGGTATGTTTGGCGATGGTTGCCGCAGGGGATGATTGGGCTAATTTCGGCCGTTATGAGGCGCAGAATGCCGAGGTGTTGCAATTGCCTGCAAAGGAGCGCAATGTAGTTTTCCTGGGTAATTCAATTACTGAGAATTGGGCACGCATCCATCCTGAATTTTTCAAAAAACACGGCTTTGTGCCGCGAGGCATCAGCGGTCAGACTTCTTATCAATTCCTGCTCCGTTTCCGTGATGATGTTATAAATATGCGTCCGGAGGTTGTTGTCATCAATGCCGGTACGAATGATGTTGCCGAGAATAACCATGCCTACAATGAAGACCGCACGTTTGGCAACATAGTGTCGATGGTAGAGCTTGCGAAAGCCAATGGCATCCGCCCGGTTTTGTCGACGGTGCTTCCTGCCATGGTTTTCGGGTGGCGTCCGGAGATAACTGATGCCCCACAGAAAATAAAGAGCCTTAACAAACGTCTGCGGCAGTATGCCAATGCCAACGGCATTACGTTTGTGGATTATTACACACCGATGGCTCTTGATGAAATCGGGGCTTTGAATCCGATTTATACTGACGACGGGGTTCATCCGACTGCTCCCGGCTATGATGTGATGGAGCGTGTGGTGCTGGATGCGTTGGGTAGATGAAGTAAGAAATAAGAATTAATTCGGTGTAGTATATGGGTATATGACAAGAGACGGGGTTTGCCCCGTCTCTATGTGTTTATTGGTGTGTGGTGCAATGGTGGTAGAGAGTGAATCAATCGCCCATGGTGCGGAGCAGTTCGTCGTTATCGGATGTGCGCTCCATGCGGTCTTTGATGAATTCCATTGCTTCGATTGAATTTCGGTCGGAAAGGAAACGGCGCAGAATCCACATGCGGTTGAGGGTTTCCTCGCGCAGCAGCAGGTCGTCGCGGCGTGTGGATGATGCCATGATATCGACAGCCGGGAAGATACGTTTGTTCGACAGTTTGCGGTCGAGCTGTAGTTCCATGTTGCCTGTGCCTTTGAATTCTTCGAATATGACTTCATCCATTTTCGAGGAGGTCTCGGTGAGGGCGGTTGCGATTATTGTCAGCGAGCCGCCACCCTCGATGTTGCGGGCTGCGCCGAAGAAACGTTTGGGCTTCTGGAGGGCATTGGCATCGACACCGCCAGACAGGATTTTTCCAGAGGCTGGTTGCGCGGTGTTGTATGCACGGGCCAGACGGGTTATCGAATCAAGCAGAATCACTACATCGTGGCCGCATTCTACCATACGTTTTGCTTTTTCAAGCACGATTCCTGCGATTTTCACGTGCCGGTCGGCAGGTTCGTCGAATGTGGATGCTATTACCTCGGCATTCACGCTGCGGCTCATGTCGGTTACCTCTTCAGGGCGTTCATCGATAAGAAGAATCATGATGTAGACCTCGGGATGGTTCTCGGCAATTGCATTGGCGATATCTTTCAGCAATATTGTCTTACCGGTTTTGGGTGGAGCTACAATCAGTGCGCGCTGCCCTTTACCAATTGGTGAGAACATGTCTACCACGCGGGTTGACAGGTTGCAGGTGCGGCCGCCTGTGAGGTTGAATTTTTCATCGGGGAACAATGGGGTTAGATGCTCGAAAGGCACACGGTCGCGTACAAATTCAGGCTGGCGACCGTTAATCATCAATGCCCGTTCCATAGGGAAGTATTTCTCACCTTCTCGCGGAGGATTGATTGTGCACTCCACAACGTCGCCGGCTTTGAGTCCGTAGTTTTTAATCTGAGCCTGGGTCACATAGATGTCGTCGGGTGAAGCGAGGTAGTTGAAGTCGCTTGAACGTAGGAACCCATAGCCTTCAGGCATTATTTCGAGCACACCTTCAGTTTCAAGCAATCCGCTGAAATTGAAGGTCGGGATTGCAGGTGCGTTTTGTTTCTGTTGCTGCTGGTTTTTCTTTTTGGCTTTTTTCCCTTTGGGTTCGGGAAGCTGCTTGTCGGCTTGCGGCTCACGGATTATAATCGGAGCCGTGGCAGCGGCCACGGCAGCTTCTTCGCGCTCACGCTGTGAGCGGGGGGTGAAGCTTTTACCTGCGGCATGAGGGAAGAATGCTCCGAATGATTCATCGACCTTGCGGCCAAATACTCTTGGCCCGTTTTGCCGCTGTTGCTGTCGGTTGTCGGCGGGTTCATCGCCATTGTTTTCTGCTACAGGCTGATTGCCTGCGCGGGGAGTGAAAGCCTTGCGTTGTTGGAACTGGCGGTAATCGTTTTGCATCTGAGGCTCCTGACTTGTTTGTTCCTCAGGGTTGGCCTCGGAATTGTCGCCGGATACAGTTTCAAGATTATTTGACCGGGGGCCTGATGTCAGCAGCTTTTCGGCATTTGTTTCCGGTTCAGCTGAGGGCTGCTCCATGTTGTTACTTACCGGAATATCTCCTTCTGAGATGTTATCTGTTGCGTTTGACGATGTGTCGGCATGATTTTCAGCGGCAGCAATGTTGCCCTGAGGTTTAGGCTGCTGCATGTTTTTTGGTTTGCGCCCGCGCCGGCGTGGGGCCTGATAGTTGGCGCTGTCGTCTGATTCGGCCGGAACGGGTTCAATCATGTCGGGTTCGGCAGCCATCATTTCAACCATGTCGGATTCAGGTTGAGATGTTTCCGGCTGGGCTTGCTGCTTGTTCATTGGTTTGCGTCCGCGCTTTTTCTGTGCAGGTTGGCTTTCGGCAGGTTGAGACTGGTCGTTGGCGTTGTTTGCCTGTTGCGGAGCGGTGTTTTTAGGTTTACGCCCGCGTCTGCGTGGTGTTTCTTCCGGAGCATTGGCTGACAAGGCTATGGCTTGTTCATCGAGAATCCGGTAGATTAGTTCTTCGCGTTTTGCGGGGTTTATACGTTTAAGACCCATTTCTTCGGCCACATTCTTGAGGCCGTCGTCGGTCATTGATTGCAATTCCGAGATATTATACATAAATCGTTTTTCGGGAATTATATAGTGTTTTTGAGAATAATCTTTAGAATATTTTGTGCCGTCAAAATGACGCCACTAACCATCAGTGTATGCAGCCATAAGCATAATGGTTGTGATGAGTTGCCGCTATCAGTCAGGACTGTAAAATAGACTTTGAAATTGTATGGAGGGGGGATAGTGGAGGGAGCGACGGCAGAAGCCGTTTATGTTGAATGTTGCTGAGGGGGGAGATTGACCCGATTCGGATTGAAAGGGCGTTGAAACTTGTTGCAAAAGTAGAACTTTTTCATTAATTAAACAAACTTTTGGGCAGAAAGTTGTGTGGAGGTATGCTATGCGGTTTTCGGGATTTTCTGATTAGAATTGTTATCTTTGTGGTGGATAAAACGTATTTGGATGCATCTGCATAGGATGTGGATAGAAACACGAATGATAAGTTTAAGATATGTTGCAGTTTATTACAAAAATATCAGACCGTTATTCTGTGGCTGAGGAAGCGCGGATGGCCGTGGAAGGAGGATGCCGATGGATACAGCTCTCTGCAGTGAGTGTGGAACATAATGAAGGAGTTCTCAGGGATGTGGCTCATAGTCTCGTGGCGCTTTGTTCGGAAAATGAAGCATTCATGATTATTGAAAATGATGTGGATCTTGTCGACGAGTTGAAGGTGCATGGGGTTTTTCTGCGTGATGGTTCCCGTGAGACTGTGGCTGAAGCCCGTGAGCGCCTGGGTGCTCATGCCGTTGTTGGAGCGTTATGCCGCAGCTTTGAAGATGTTGCGGCTCTTAAAGGGCTTGATGTTGATTATGTGGCAGTGCCTGTTCCGGATGAAACTATTTCCCCGGCGTCGTTTTATTCTGGAATCTCAGTGTTGATGCGCAACAATGCCATTGATTTCCATCTTGTTGCAATGGGGGATTTCCCGGTAGGAGAGATGAAAAATCTGTTAGATGCGGGTTGCGCCGGAGTAGCCGTGTCAGGGGCGATAGCCGATGCTGAGGATCCTGTGGCAGCGACCCGTGCCATTTTGGAGGTTTTGATTCATGATTGACTCATCTGTTTTGTTTTCAATGAATAATCATAATGGATAATCTAAAGTTCATAGGAATAATCCCTGCGCGTTATGCGTCGACTCGTTTTCCGGGTAAACCTCTCGCTATGATGGGTGGGATGACGATGATTGAACGCGTCTATCGCCAGGCGCTTAAAGAGCTTGACGAGGTGTGGGTGGCAACGGATGACCGCCGTATCTCCGATGCTGTCGAGAAGTTTGGGGGGAAGGCTGTTATGACATCTGTAGCGCATCGCAGCGGTACGGACCGCTGCCTTGAAGCCTACGATAATATCGGTTCGGATGCTGATGTGGTTATAAATATCCAAGGTGATGAACCGTTTATTGATCCGATGCAGATAAGGCAGATTAAAGAATGTTTCAACCAGGTGGATACGCAGATTGCCACGCTTGTGCGTGTTTTTGAAGCCACCAAGGGATATGCCGCCCTTGAGAATCCAAATACTCCGAAAGTAGTGATTGGAGATGACATGCGGGCTTTGATGTTCAGCCGCTCCGTCATACCTTATGTGCGTGGGGTAGAGCGTGAAAAATGGCCGGAAGCAAACAGGTTCTATACCCATATAGGGATGTATGCATATCTCGCAGACACCTTGCGCCAGATTACCCGGTTACCGCAGTCGTCGCTTGAACTTTCTGAATCGCTTGAGCAGTTGCGTTGGCTGCAGAACGGTTATCTGATAAGGGTCGGGATTTCTGATTGCCCTACTATCGGCATTGATACACCTGCCGATCTGGAAGCTGCGCTTGAACTGTTGAACAATCATGCTGATTATGATGGAGAAAATTGACCGTAGTGTTGCCCCCCGCATTAACGATCTGCAAGCGATGCAATTGCCGGCGGTGACACGTAAACATCTTCCCAATGGGGTTGAGCTGGTGATTTTAAACCATGGCCAGCAGCCTGTTAACCGTTTGACAGTAGTGTGGGGCGCCGGGAATGCAGACCTTGACAATCCGGCAACGCTCAGACTGCTTTGCCAGACAGTTATGGAGGGGACTTCGCGGTATAACGGTGGTGAAATTGCCGAGATATTGGAGTATAACGGGGCGTGGATGCGCATGGAAAGCGGGCCGCATACAACTCTTCTGACGTTGCATTCGCTGAATCATACAGCCAGTGAGGTTTTTCCTTTGGCAGCCGATATAGTGACCGATGCCACATATCCAGACGAGTCATTCAACCGGATACGTTCAAAACAGGCGGCAGCGCTTGAAATTGATATGCGTAAAGTGGCCAACAAAGCAGTTTTACTCGGCAATAAAATGCTTTATGGAGAATCGGCTCCCATGGCGCGTGTCATATTGCCTTCCGACATTTTGTCGGTAAGCGCCGAAGATGTGCGGCTGGTTCATCGCCGTCTGCTTAAGGATGTTGTGCCCACGATTTATCTTGCCGGTGCGGTTACTCCGGAACTTGAAGCATATGTTGCAGATGTGTTTGGCCATATCCGGTTCGGAGAGGGAGACGATGCAGTCGGCCGAAAAATTGTGGCTCAACCGCGACATGGCATAAGCCGCTCATGTTGGGATGTCGCTCCGGAATCCATGCAGACGGCAGTCAGGATGATAATCCCGTCGTTGGAGCGTTTGCATCCTGATTATGAGCAACTGAGGTTTACGGTGTTTGTGCTCGGAGGTTATTTCGGTAGCAGACTGATGAGCAATATACGTGAGGATAAAGGATATACGTATGGCATTTCAGCGTCGTTGTCGGCTTCGCCTGAAGGGGGGCGCGTCACAATAACGTGCCAGACCGACAAAAGCCATACTGAAGATGTGCTTGCAGAAATCGACCATGAAATCAGGCGTCTTGCATCTGAACCTGTCGGTGAGGCGGAACTTGAGGTGGTAAAACACACTCTTATGTCAGGGTTGACTGCATTGCTTGATTCGCCGTTTACCATCATGGATTATCATCAGCAAATCGATTCAATGCAGCTTCCGGTGGACTATTATGCCCGTCAGATGGCCGAATTGCAGCGTTTCGATGCCGCGTCGGCAATGGAGATGACGAATAAATATCTGCGTGAGGCTCCTCGGCTGACAGCTTTGGCTGGTGTTCCAATTGAAAATATTGCTGTCCGATAAAACTCAAATAGCGCAATAAAGTATGGCTCGAACG
>ERZ777306.1491-NODE-1491-length-36207-cov-35.528629_pt1 | contig 36207 bp, 32 predicted proteins | sample MGYA00374966_ERZ777306 | MGnify/ENA primary metagenome ERZ777306 (study PRJEB29329, sample SAMN06343882) | mouse gut metagenome | isolation source: Mouse cecum | place: Austria: Vienna | collected 2014-11-15 ... | reverse complement strand
ATCACCTACATACTAGTTTATCACAAAATAAAAAAAATAAAAGTAATCCCCAAAAAGAATTACTCTTTTATATTAATATGAAATATAATTTCCTTTAGCTCATTACAGATATTGTCTATCTTTTCATTTAAAAAGGCATCATCTAGCTGATCAACTCCGAGTAAATAATCAGTTGAAACATGTAAATACTTTGCAAGTCTCGCAATAATATCACTATTCATCAAAGTTACTTCATTAACATAATTGTCAAAAGTTCTTCTTTCAATATGTAAATCCTTAGCAATTTTTCTTCTTTCCAAACCACGCTGTGTAATAATTTCTGAAAGTCTTGTTTTCATGTCATCATCACCTCTCGCTATATTTTACCATTTATTTCAATATCTTTCTTTATAAAGGAAAGAAAAACACAATAAAAGAAATATTTTTCCTAAAAGCGAGAGGTATTATAAGTGTTTAATTCGAAAAATAAAAAAATTCTTAGATACCTATATTTAAAAGTCAATTATCTATTAATAAAAAATAAAAACTAATCTTAAGCTTCAAACGTTAGCTTTAGATTAGTTTTACATTATAGATCCTATCTACCTGTAAGGATTTTTATAAATTTAGGATAAATTAACTCATAAATCTCTTCTTCTGTCATTATGTCAATTAGCATTACAGAGCCTATTTTAGAGGTTTCTTTAATCATTTCCGCATTTTGCTTACTCAAAATAGAGATATTAAATTTTTCCCATATATCTTTTTGGGCTCTAATAACTGCCAAGGTTACATTTCTAAGCATACCTATATTTCTATAACAAAAATTACGATAAGTTTCCGGGTTAGAAAAAAGATATTTAGTTAAACCATATTTATTAGGTTTATTCTCTTCCATTGACATTTGTACCATAAAGAAAAGATGTGAGATGACACCAAGCATTAAGGCTCTTCTAGAATCTGTAATTAACCAGCTAGAGGTGATATAGTCTACTCCCATAGATTTTGAATAATTTTGAGCTACCTTATAAGCCTTTTCAAACGTTATCCATGCCCAAAATCTAGGATTACATAGAATATATCTTGGAAGATGCTTTAAATGCTCATAAATGCATATACCATTCTCTAATGACATGTCTATAGAATCAGAACTATCTTTAAGATCGAAATCTTCAATACTATATTCTTTTTCCTCAAAGGGCTCAAAGCCTAAATATTGACGCAACCACAAGGAATCAGTTGGATTTTTTTTAAGATTATTATAAACATCCTCTGGATTTTTCTGTAAAGTTATATAAGCTACTTCAGACATTAATTTAATATTGATTTCCATCATCCATACCTCCCATCGTCATGGTTAGTCCAAAGATGTCATCCATAGCCTTAATCACAGGACTGTTTAATAATTTTTGCGCCTCAAAATAAGGATTCATTTGCATGAAATATTCATCTGTTAATTCCTCGCCATTTCGATTATAATAAGCTATACAAAAGGCATTAAACCACTTTTTTTCTATTCTAATATTGTCTATCGTGTCGCCTATTCTTTGCATCTCTGCTAAGGCATAGCTTAAAGCTGGAACTGCAATAATAGCAAAATATAAATTTTGAAATTTACGAATTCTTTTGGTTTTGTCATATTCATTCCATTGATCCTGTGGTAAGGATATGATTATTTTTTCATCAGCTAGTTCAACTCTCATCGTCTTATCTGTTATATTTGTATCCTTTATGACAAGAAAAATAGAAGATTTTTCTGAACTTTCTTTTTCATTAAATTCAATTCTACTCGTATAGCCGTCATCGATTCCGATAATATCATTCTTTTCAACAAAAAAATCATAATCGCTATAATCATCTAAGAAATCATTACATTTATAATTAGCTATATCTCTTTTAGCTACAATAAATAGAGAAATATCCACTTTACCATTGATATCCATCAATGGAATTTTTATATCATTCATATCATCTGTTAGGATATAATGCTTTCTAAGCATAGTCTGTGGGCACTCCACTATGCAAACAGCTTCGGCAAATCCTTCATTCAATAATGCCTTCATATAATTACAGTCAATGTTACAGCGAATATTATCTAATATCAAATATTCATCTGTTATAACCTCATAATATTCTAAGGACAAGGTGGAATTTTTATATTGTGAATATTGTTTATTATTATTTAATACTGGATATGGAAAAAGTCGTTTACCTACACGCATATAATTTCACCTCACTACTAAATAATTCTGGCTGATTGGTAATCATCTCTATTTTTATTTTTTGACCATTCTTAACAGAAAAACGAATTTTTCTTCTGTTGATAATTTGTGCTCTTTGTCCATTTATTGTACAGGCCATGACAAAAACCTGTGTCCTAGTACCACTATCATCTAAAGCAAACAGCTCTAAACATACATCAGGTTCATCTATAGTAGAGGTAAATAGTAAAGCATACATTTGTGTTTTTTTATTCAAACAGATGAGTCGATAGGTCATGCCCTTCAGCTCTGAGTATTTTACTATGGTATGAGCTGAGCTAACTTTTTCACCATTTTTATGGCTTTCTCCTCGTTCCATATTATGACTTGAGCCTTTTCTATGTTCGTCTGAAGGGATTGTTTCCTCAAGGCCATCATCCTCAACTAACTCCTCTCCCTCTTCATCTGGAGCATATGCAGTCAATTTTAAATCTGTAGATTTCACTTTTTTTGTGGAAATTGCAGGCTGATCTAAAATCGCATTTTTTTCAGATTGCTCTAAAGAATTTCCCATTTCTTCTCCAGGGATAAAGTAACCAGCCCCCTCAACATCCGTTTGAAAATTATCACTAGATGCCAAATGATCCATAATATGTTTTCTAATATCATCTAAAAGACGCTTATAAATCCCTCGTATTTCTGCACGCTCTTTATCATCCTCTATTCGATTAAATTCCCAATTGGTATGCTGCGGATTCTCAACATTTCGCAAAATTGAATTAAGCTTATTATCTTCAATGATGCACATAGCACTACAAGGCAAGGTAGTTATTTTTTCAATATCCCTAATTTTCATAAAGGGGTATCGAATCATTACACATCCATTTGTAGCAAGATGCTCATTATCATTATTAAATTCCCTAAGATATAGCTTAGCCTTACCAAGCTCTTGAAAATCTATTTCATCCTCATAACGGTTTTCTCCATCTGTCAGTAGTAGATATTGGGATATTATAGATTTCCTACTAGGCTTATTGATGAGTGTTTCATCAAATACGATAGCTTTTAGAGTTTTTTTATTTATTAGCATATCATCTACGACTACCTCTAAGTCTTCAAAAACAATTGCGCTAATAAAGCTTTCTAGAATTTTTGATATTATATCAGCCTTCCACCCTGCAGGATTTTTAAATCCTAAAATGAAAATATCTGTACCTGTTTTGCCCCCTCTTTTATAATCCTTATCTAAATTGAATTCCCCTAAAATCGGTTCATTCTTTATAGAAGAGCCATAATATCCTATACCTATGGTCTTTTCTGTTGTTCCTTCCTGCTTAGCAGAACAAAGCTTACAAATACCTTGATATCCCTTCTCCTTGTTTTCCGTAATTGTAGAATAAAAAACTGTATTAAATTGAGATGTAACAAATGTAGCAAATTTACCAATACCTTTGGACCCACCACTTGTAGTTGCCTTATTGGATAAGCCTGAACCATGAATCATATAATGCCAGGGTGTATTATCTCCACCACTAACACCTATTAAGCCCTTCGTATTAAAATCACTAATTCTTAAGCAATGAATTTCTTTGTCTTGAATTTGGACAGACATCTTTTCTAATTGATCATAAATTTTTTTATTAGTTTCCCAAGTTTCTTTACAATTTGTTATTTGTTTTTCTAGAGCTTCAATTTGTGGTATTTCTTCTCGTTTAATAATGAAAGATTTAAATTCTATCTTAACAGGTCCCTTTGCAGTCTTTCTCCTTGCATCAATTGAATTTTGGCAAAGCTCTCTAGCTAAAGAGGCAATGGGATCCTTTTTAAAGGTTTCCATATCAGAAGTATCTAACCCCTGATCCTGTGTATAGCCATTTCCAGGAAATCTCCACATATTTTCCATGATTTGAACCTCCTAACATTTTAGTTATATTCTAACATTTTTCTTAATAAAAGTCTATATAAGGAAATCAAGTGACATTGAATGTTAGAATCAATTACAATATTTGAAAAAGTTAGACAATACTTATAAAAAATTAATTTTGTTACTTATTCTTTTTTATTATTTTTTAATAAATAAAAAACAAGCTCAAATAAGCTTGCAAATCATATTACTATTAGAATCCAAATGGTACATTTCCCATAGGTGGAACCATTCCTTGGAAGCCTTGTGGATTAACATTAGGTGTCTGTTGTGCGAATGGATCTGTACCTACATTTCCCTGATATTGTCCTGGCATATATGGCTGTTGTGGGAATTGGGGATACATCATAGGTTGCTGATACATTGGTTGACCTTGAACATACTCGTTTATCATTACGTTTTCTGCTGACGTAGAATATGTTGGAATATTGATGTGTCTTTTTACACAGTTATTTACTACATGTGGGTGACTAAAAATATCCTACATAATGGATAAATTTGATTTAAATAATTGCTTTATATAGTGAATTTTCGTGCATTGTATTGACGTTGTGTATATAATATGCTAAAATAAACATAGAATAATACAGGAGGTCAAATTATGCAAGAAAGCACAAATATTAATATTCGTATGGATAAAGATGTTAAAAATGCAGCAGAAAAGATTTTTAATGAACTTGGTTTAAATATGACAACTGCAATTAATATTTTTTTAAGAAAATCTATTCAAGAGCAGGGAATTCCTTTTGATGTAAAATTAAATATTCCAAATGAAGCTACACTGAAAGCTATTGAGGAAGGTGAATCTTTAGCTTCTCCTCCCTATAGCAATATCAACGATTTAAAGAAAGCTTTAGGTGTATGAAATATAAGATTCAATTTACTACTCAATTTCAAAAGGATATAAAGAAAGCTAAGAAACAGGGAAAGGATTTAGATAAATTATTTAACGTTATTGAAATGTTATCTAATGATGAACCTCTTCTACCTAAATATAAAGATCATAGTTTAAGTGGTAATTATATTGGTGTTAGAGAATGCCATATTGAACCTGACTGGCTTTTAATTTATTCCATCAAGGATGATATTCTTATTTTAGTATTAAATAGAGTTGGTAGTCATTCTGATCTTTTTAAATGAGGAAAAATCCTCATTTTTTTATTCTAAATTATTTTCTTTCATTTCAAAATTATGTATTTAATTTTTTTCTTATATTTATGAAAGTCTCATTAATAGGGGTGATGCGATTGTTTTTCACGTCTTCTTCAGCCTCTTTTAAAACTCAAAGCCATTCTAATTGAAGGTAATCAAAATCTTCTTTTTCCATTTTATCTGCCTTTTGTATCTCATTATTCAATTTCAAACTCACTCATTTCTTCATAGTCATCTGTTGAGTTAGTATAGCCTCTTCTTAAACAATCTAGTCCACCATATCATGGCGATTCTTAGACTCAATAATATCACCACATAGATTACATTTTATTCTATTTCTTATTATTTTTTTCATTGGGACCTCCCATTTTTATTATCCAGTGTCCAGCTTTATCAGAACCGAAACGCCCTATGATGCCTTTTTCTTTTAAGGATTTGATAGCTCGTTCAATGGTTCTAGTAGTGACCTGGCATTGATTTGCAATATTCGCTGCAGTAGCTGAGTTGTCTTTTTGAATTTCTGCAAGAACTTCTTGTTCTTTTTTTGTCAATTTTACACCGACATTTACACCGACATTTACACCGACATTTACAATGCTCATCTTGACTTCATAATCAACGTGGAGATATCTGTTTTTCAATTCATAATTTTTATTTGACATTAAATTTTCAAAGAATAAAATTAAATATTTATTTGTTGAATGAATGCCTTTGGAGAAATCATTATAATTTGCACGAACTAACGCATTTCTGAAATACCATGAATGATTGGCAAAGACTTCATTGCCAACTTTAAAGCCTAACGTATTTAAATATTTGATGATGAAAATAGCTGTAGTTCTTGTATTTCCTTCTCCAAAAGGATGAATTTGCCAGATATTAGATGTGAATTCTACAATATGTTCAATAATCTTATTTGTAGATAAATCTTTATAAGAAAAAGATTTTTCTATCTTAAAATCATATTCTAAAGTTTCATATATACTATTATAAGAAGAATATATGACTGTTTCTCCATTTAATACCCATTCTTTTTTAGTTATATTATAATTTCTAATTTTACCAGCATGAGGTAATAGCCCTTCAAATAATCTTTTATGAATCGTAATGAATTCTGTTGGTGAAAACTGAAAGGCTTGTTCGCCTAAAATCTTTGCGATACGAGCAGAAACTTTGTCTGCCTCTTCTGTATCATTTTCTTCTGTCTTACGATCAGTACATGTTTCATAATAGGAATTGATTCTAGTTTGAACAGAATCAATATCAATTTTTCCTACAATATGGTCTTTAGCAGTTTGAAGTAAATATTCAGATGTAGAAAGATGATCAACATCTTGTAAGCCTATGGCTGTTTTCCAAATCAAGCTTCTCTCTTTTTGTTTTGGTTCTCCTTGAATAATATATTCTGTTAGTTCCTTTTCAAAAATTTTATCCATCTGAAATCACTTCCTATCTATACTATTATTATACCATTTTTAAAGCAAGTTTGGAATAGAAACTACTTGTTATATGCAAGTCCTTAATTTGCTATTTTAACAAATCTTCAATAGAACAATCTAATGCTTTTGCAAGCATTAAAAGAGTATCTCCTTGTGCCTTAGATAATTCATTTTGACCTTGTTCATAAGATCTTATGGAACGTACTTTCACACCACTTAATAAAGCAAGCTCTTCTTGGGTAAGCTTTCTTTTTTGACGAAGTGTTTTAAGAGTTGAAACTTGAGGAAAGCATGTTGCTATTTTTTCTATAGTTTTCATCTCATTTGCTTCATGGTATGGATAATATAAAGCAATAAGCTTGCTGAAAGGCATTACAGAAACAATTTCTTTAAATGATTTGTTTAAATACCACTGAGCATTAGCTAATATCCAACCTGCCCAATATTCCTTCGTTCTATCCGCTGGCACTATGACATCATCGATTTTTTTATCTAGAATTATCATCAACATTTCCGTTGCTGATTTTCCTGCTAACATATCTGGTGTGCCTGCTTCTATCCCACTGGCTACTCTAGAATTGACAAATTGATTTGCAAAGGTATTTATATCTATTTCTAAAGCATTAATGGCAATATCAAATAATGCTCCTAGATTATGCATTACAATATTTAAATATACTTCATTGTAAGCGTGGATCATTTGCTTTTATCTCCCCTCTTATTATACCCTATAGGGTGCAAAATAATAATATGAATCAAATAACAAAGTTTATTAAAGAAAAGAAGTTGGCTTGACACAAAAAGAATTTTCAATACAATCTAGCTTAAGTTTACGGTTCATACGAGAATTAGAACAAGGAAAGGAAACCGTTCGTATGGATAAAGTAAATCAAGCACTTGCAATGTTTGGTATGGTAGCAGTTCCGGAAAAAGAGGATAAGAAGCAATAATGGGAAAGTTATCATAAAACTTATGTGTGTGCTATAGAAAAAACCAAAAAGCAAGGATATAAATTAAAACACCTATTTCGATAGAATAGAATTATTTAATTTTCTATATCAAACGGGTGCTTTGTTTCTTTTCATAATCGTTTTATGTTTTTCCTCTGGTACTTCTTTTTTTATTTAAACCCATCAAAATTGAGGAGTTTATAAACAAATTAACCGCATCGAATTTGATGCGGTCATCATATTTTTTACCATTTTGAAATCAATTCATATAAAAAGGCATTCTTAAATATTTTTTCATTGCCAACTTTTTCTTCAATTAAAAAGCCAGCTTCTACAAGTTCATGTAAATATTTAGATGCTGTATTTCTAGATATATTTAAATAATTCCTTAAATACTCATTCTTAGTATAAAAATCAAAAAATAAATAATTTATCAATTCTAAAGAATATATTTTAGGACATTTATCCTTAATTAAAATACTAGCCTTTTCCATTGAATTTTTGAAGTTTTCAATAAATTCAATCGTAAATTGACTCATTTCTTCTATGCCTTTAATCATGTATAATAAATAGTCTTTGATATATTTATCATCAAGTCTCATATTATATAAGCATTGATAATATATGGATTTAGTTTGATTGATATATTTACTTAAATATAAAATAGGTAAACTTAATTTCTTTTCTAATACTAAATATAAAACATTTAATATTCTTCCTGTTCTACCATTACCATCATGGAAAGGATGAATTGCTTCAAATTGATAATGAATCATTGCCATTTTAATGATAGGATCAACTGCTTCTAATTCTGGATAATTTATATACTTTTCAAGATTACTCAAATAATCTCTAATTTCAGATTCACCTTGTGGTGGAGTATGCAAAACTTCTTTTGTCTTCGTATTTAAAATCACTGTTCCAGGAATTTTTCTAATACCACCAACATTGGGTTCTATAATAGAGTGAATATCAACTATCATATTTGTAGATATATATCCACTATCTAATAATTTAGAATATCCAGTTAAAATAGCTTGTCTATAACCAACAACCTCTTTTGAATTCGCATTATCCATTTTTAATGTAATTTCTTTAAAGATTTCATCAAAAGTTGTAACAATATTTTCAATTTCACTTGATTCTTTTGCTTCACCTAAAGTAACTGCATTTAAAATAATGTGAGGATTTGGTAATAGTTTTATCAAACCATTTAATTCTCCTAATTTGTTATTTGCTTTGGATAATGCCTTTAAAATATCAACATCATCATAATTATACTGAAATGGTAATTTGTGCATACTATCACCCCTTGCACAAATTTTATCATTCTTTGTGCATATAGTCAATGCGTAAACAAAATAAATGTGTTATTTTAATTAAAAATTTTTTTTATACTTTCAGATTAAGAATGTAGTTTACGCAAATGGACACACAAAATCAAAATTAGAATTAAAGCGGTCAAATCAATGTAAAAGCAAAAGTCGGGACTCCTTACGGAATCTCGACTTTTTGTCAACATATATAGAACATTAAATTGAAATTTATCTTACATCGGTTTTAGATTTTTATTAAGCCGTTCTACCATCCACGCAATTCTCTTTTCGCGCCCCGTGTCCGTTTTGGCATCTAAATATGCTTTTACATACGTTTTCTTTACCGATAATGACATTGCCGAAAAATTTGTATAAGCAGGCTCATAGGCTTTCAAAATTTCGGCAAGCGCGGCAATTTGTTCTTCCGTAACCGCCGCAGGTTTCGGGGCATACCATTGTCCGTTTTGTTTTGCTTCCTCGATTTTCTTTCTGCCGAAGTCAGTCATAAGTCCCCGTTCTTCGAGAACTTTTACCAAAGTCTTGTTTTTCTCCGACCACTTGCAGTTCGCTCGGCGCATAGAAAAATACTTTTTATAGGTATTGTTATCAATGCTTTGCATTTGTCCGTCAATCCAACCAAAGCAAAGGGCTTCTTCCAATGCTTCGTCTGCTTTAATCGTTTTCGGATTGCCGTGCTTACCAAACAAAAGCCAAATGCCATCGGTAGAAAGACAATTTTCAGTTAGCCAATTTCGGAATCCCGTTCTATCAGAAAATACCAATATATCGTTCATTTTTTTCCTTCCTTTGCTAAAATGAAATTTTCCGTTCTAATCTATAATATTTGAAACCGTATTCTTCTCTGATAAACTTAAATCCAACTTTTTCAAGCACGTGTTGACTACGAGTATTTTTTATAATCGTATCAGCATTTACAGCAACCATATTCAACACTTCAAAGGCATATTGTATTGCCAACTGCTCTGCACGTGTGCCATATCCTTTACCTTTCACTGTATCATTTTGCAAATGGATGCTCAATGTACACTCCCGACTTGTTTGATTTATGTCTTTTAATTGCAACTCTCCAATCGGTTTTCCACTTTTCATTATTGCAAACAGAATGCGAGATGGATTTTGTTTTGTTTCAAAATATTTATTTACGGCGTTTTCATCATATTTGTATGCTGTAAACAAACTCATATCCATATAAATCGAAGGGTCGTTTCCCCAATCTCTGTATAACTGATGACAAAGCTCCCTTGTCATTATACGGAGAGAAATTTCGTCCATATACACCTCTAAATTACTGTTTATCGCCCTATGTGAGCAAATATATTATAGCATATAAGAAGTGAAAAAACAAGCGGTAGAAATAGTACGAACCAATATGCTTTCGACAAAAAAAGTCATAAAAACTTCTTTCACCGTCCGTTTATGGGCGGTGAAAGTCTTGCAACGAACAAAAGTTTGTGATATAATGCGCATTAGCTTACGGAAAGAGCGTAGGTTTTTTAAGTGTACGCAAAATTCGTGAGCCGTGATAGGCTTTTATTGTCGTACAGTTTTGTATGACAATGAGTGCAGCCGGAGTTATCCGAGATCTCTTTGAGAGTGCGAAAGTCGGATAGCGTAGATGGTCTATTTTGTGTTACAAATTTTTCGGTTAAGGAGTATCTTTTGAGCTAAAACTATGCAAACAATTCAATAGAATGGCTAACCACCATAGAGCAATTTGAAGTTGCTAAACACGGTTAGAAGTCGGTGATTGCGTTGAAAGTATCAGCGGCTTTTTTCGCGGCTTTTTTCTGCTATCTACCACTCTTGTGTGGTCGAGATAAATACATTTTCGGAGGTAAATTTATGACAATCAGACCGCCTTAATTTGGCAAGCAAACGGAAGCAAACACGCAAGCCGACCGCACTGTTACGGGCAGCAAAATATCGTCGCGGACGGACATCTATACCATAGGTATAGTAGCATAGGTATAGTAGCACACTATACTTATTCCGCTTCGCTACATAAGTTCGTGTGCCCTGCGGGGCTTATTTGCGGCGATAAAACATTAAAAAATTATTTTGGAGGAAACAACTATATCTTATCTGATTTGCACACTGAAAAAGTATAACAACAAAAAACGCGACAACGTAACGCCTATCGAAAAGGAAAACGAGCGCGACGAGAATTACAGTCCGGACAGCAAGATTTGAAACCGTCCAAAGAGCATCCCGAAAGACGTATTCGTTACCACTACATACGGCGCGAGGATATAGAACAAGTGGTGCTTAACGATATACGCGCAAAGGCAAAGCTAATCTTGGACGATGAGCAAAAGGCACGAGCGGACTTCTTGAAATACAAAGAACAAATCTCTGCGGCAAAGTATAACGCCGACAAGAAAGACCTTGCGCAAAAGACGAAACGGTTTAACGAGCTTGAACGGCTGACGCAATCGGTTTACGAGGACAAAGTGTTAGGCAAGATACCCGAAGATATTTGTTTGAAACTTCTTGCCAAGTACACCGAAGAACAAACCGCATTAAAAACCGAAATTGAAGAACTTGAAAACGCGCTGTCCGTCGTAAGCAAGAACGAAGCCGACGTGGATGAATTTATCCGCAGACTCAAACGCTATACCGACGTACCCGAACTTACACGGGAATTGTGCCTTGAACTCATAGAATATATAACAATAGGCGCAAGCCCCGACGACAAAACGGGCGCAAGAGAAATCCACATCTACTACAAACTTTTGGGCAAAGATACCTAACCAAAATAACTACATTGTCCATTTGCGCATATTAGTAACTTATGTAATTTATAGTTGAATACCACTTCATTTACTATCCATGTAATCTGTAATCATATATATAAATTCAATAAACATCAACATAGACGTATATATTATTCAATTACTCCCAATTTCTTTAGTCTTGACCTTATCCCACCTGATGTTCTAGAATGAATCTTTGCAATTTCTGATATTTTAATTCCATTAGAAAATTCTTCAAGAAGTTGTTGTTCTTCTTTTGTGGTCCATTTAGTTCCAATTAGTTCTCTATCATCTCTTATTCTAGATATTTCAGGTTTATTCATTGGCTTTAAATCTAAGTACTTATGAATTATGGAAATTAATTCTTCACCATATAGTTCTAACTTTAATTCACCTATGCCCTTGATATCCTTTAATTTATCAAGTGTTAAAGGCATATTTTTATAAATTTCATAGATTGTTTCTTCTGTAAATATATAAAATCTTTTACCTAGACGACTAGCCTTTGAATTTCTATATTCCAATAATTCGTCATAAAAGATTTGACACCTATCAATATCTACTTTTATTTTCTTTTCATTACTATCTTTTTCATCAAATGGTTCATAAGTATTAACATCAATACTTTGATACTCCTCATACTTTTCACCTGATATTTTTGAAGAATAATCTATTTTTGGTTTTTTTTCATTGTTTATGTTATGAATGCTAAAGTATTCTTGGAAAGACATTTGACGTGTGCAATTAATGCTTTTATAATTTGTACATCCTAAGAAATAGCTATTTGTTTTGGAAGATAATTTTACAACCAAGAATCCATCTTTACATTTATCGCACTTACAAATTGATACTTTTCCACCATGAATATCATTAGTAATATAGTCACACAACTCAGGTTCATTTGTACACATATACAATTTCAATCCATAATTCTTATGATATCTTAATTGTAAAGGATATCCACATATAGGACACATTTTTTGAGATGAAAATTTGTTTTGTGGATTTAAATTACCTTCAATAACAACATTAGGATATTTTTCGTGTAATTCTAAAATAAACTTAGATGGTCTCGTTTCTGGTGCAACTATAAAAACTCTATTTTTAGTTCTTGTCATTGCAACATAAAATAGTCTTCTTTCTTCTGCGTAGTCAATGGTCTTATCATCATGAATAACTAATTGTAAAACTGGATCAAGTTGTAATTGTGCAGGGAAACCATACATAGTATCAATCGCATTAATAATAATTACATTATCATATCCTAATCCTTTAGAACTATGGGCAGTCATAAATTCCAATTTAATATTAGGATATTTTTTTGACTTGATTTCACTTTTATTTTCATAATAACTGAAATAAGGTGTGTTACCTAATTTAAAACCATCAAAATTATATCTTCCTATTAATAAAATAGAGGAGTCCTTAGATTTGTGATCTTTCTTGTTGTATTCTAAAACTCTAGTGATTGCATCTTCAACCATTTTAGCTTTTGATTCAGCATCATTTTTAAATCCTTGTTCCTTTAGACCTTGATATTCATCGTTATAAGTGAAGACGATTACAGGTTTATCAATGTGTTTAGGAGAAATTAGTTCCTTTCTTATTTGAGTTTCATTTTCCTGAACAAATTTACCAGCAATGTCAATAACTTCTTGTGGATTACGATAAGTTTTAACAATCTTTAATTCTTTAGCATAGCCCATTTTTTGTTTAAATTGAGTAAATAGTGTTATATCTGAACCACTAAATGCATAAATAGATTGCCAGTCATCTCCAACTGCAATTATTTTTGCATCGCAAACTTTAGATAATGCCTTCGTTAAATCAAATCTTTGTTTAGAAATGTCTTGATATTCATCAACAATTATATATCTAAAATGAAGTTTCTCCTTCATTTCAGCTTTTTGGTTTAATAATCTCGCTGATTCATTAATCATATCAGAAAAATCAACTTTATTAGCCATTTTCAATCTTTGTTCATAGAACAGATAAGCACCCTCTGTAATCTCTAAGAATAATCTTGTTCTAATATTTTTAGTATTATCCATCATAATTGAAAAATGTTTCTCATTATAGCCATTAACTTTATAATTTGAGATAAAAGTTTGCATCAATTTAATCATAGGTGCAATATATTTATTTTCTTCAGTAACTTTTATTTTTTCAAATATTTCTTTTGATGTTTTTTTTCTCAATTTGAAGCCGGCTTTAATTAACTCTAGTTCTAAATGATATAGTAAATCTTTTCCATCATTATATTTACTCCAAGTATATATTAAGTTTGTTTTATACCTTCTATGAAGTCTAATCTTATCATTAATAGCTTTTTTATATTTATTAATTTGTTCTTCCGTAAATCTATTATTTATGCCATCTTGAGATAACGCAAAATGTTCTAGATAATAAATCTTATCCCCTTGAGTAATCATAAAATCTGGAGTATATAATTTATCACTGCCTTCAATATACAATGGGTATGTAGGCTCATATACATAATCAAGATTATTCATATATAAGAAGTTTGCAATTTGAACTTCTTGTTTTGAGTTAACTCTTTCATCTTGTAATGTATATAATTTTTTTGTACGCGCATCGATAATTTGTTGATTATAGTCACCAACATTACTTTTTAATGTTGAAAAATCACTACTAGCAACATATGTAAAAAAGCTTTTTAAATCTCCTTCTTCAAATGGAGCTTCAAAATAAGAGCCAAATAATAAAATCATTTTATCTAGTAATGATTGATTCGTTGCTATCGTACCTTGAAGAAAATCTCTTATTGATGTATATAAAAAACCTTCATTAACAGGAGTTATCTTTTCTGTTGGTGTATCCTTTTTTATAATAGCAATCCCTGTAGAATGAAATGTTGTAATGGGACAATCAATTTTTAATTGTCTGTTCACTCTTTCCTTCAATTCATCTACTGCTTTATTTGTATAAGATACAACTAAAATATCTTTAGGATTTATTTTTTTAATATCTACTAAATATTTAATTTTTGCAGCAACTGTCGTAGTTTTTCCTGCACCAGCTCCTGCAATTATTAAAGAATAATCTTCATCACTCAAAACACAATTTCTTTGATCATCATCCAAAACAATATGAGGATCACAATCGTCTAAAATATGATCTAAATATTCTTTGTATTGTACCTTTTTATTTTTTATGTATTCCTCATTATGTCTTTCAACTTCATTTATACAATTATCAAATTTTGAAATACATTCTAAAATGTCCTCATATGTAGTTTGAACACACATTCCATGTAGCAAATTAGATTCATCTAATTTTTTGATATAAATCACTTTATCTATTAAGCTATTAATAAAACACTCATAAGCCTTTCTAGATATATATTCATCTTGATTGATGAAACGTTCAAATTTTTTATATATTTCTAAAAAATCACAAACATCTTTATAATCATTTGAATTTACTATTTCAGTTTTCTTTTTCTTTTTAAATAAATATGAAAATACTCCCATAAAAAACCTCATCCATATGATTTTCAAAAATTTTAACATAGTTTGATAAACTTTTAAATTTATTTTACCACAAAATAATATATTTTCATATAGTTTATAAATTATTCCAAATTATATTTAGTATATTTAAAAAAACTATGATATATCAACCATAGGCTTTGTCTTTTTTTACTTAATATTATTTAACTTACTTTAAAAGTTAAAAAGTTAAAAATGATAGAAATTCTATTTTAACAGGGAACGATTATAAACAAAAATTACTACAAAAAGGGAATTCAACTCCCTATTTTTAGTAATTAACAATCAAATTTTTGAATAAAAACCATTTGAACTTTGATTATTTAATCTTTAAAATTGTAATTGATGTGAACTTCATACTTTCTTTTTCCAATATTAATGACTGATACATTAGTTATTAGTTTTAGAATTAATCCATCATCTATTTTACAATTTGTTATTTTTGGAATGATAGTTTTTGTATGATGGTTATTTTTATTCAAATTTGATTTTAATTCATTCTTTTTGCTCGCTAATTCTGCTATTGTATGCTTTAAGGCATCTTCAACTATTTTTCCTTTAGCATAATCCTCAAAGTTTTTTTGAAATTCTACATCGATTTGTTTCATTTCTTTTTTTATCTTTTGAATGCTTGTTTCATTATAAAAAATAAAGTCAGAATCATTTATCTTTGAGAGCTGTGTTTGGATATCCTCTTTTAAAATATGTTTTAAGGCATTGATATAGATTCTAGTCTTACATCTACTACATACAAAAAAATACTGGTTCATAGATTTAGAATAGGTATATCTCATAGCCTTATTACAGAGGCCACATTGTATCATATCTGGATAAGGGTTTATATAGACCTTATCTTTTTTCTTTGGTCTATTTAACCTTATATCTTGAGCCCTATTAAAAGTTTCTTCATCTATGATTTGTGGTAATCCATGTTCTATTACAATAGGATTAGGATTTAATGTTCTTTTGCCATTCATATAAAGATATTTCCTATTGATAATTTTACCTGTGTATTCTTCATTCGTAAGTATCTTATAAATGGTGCAATCCTTCCATTTATACTTATGTTCCGTTAATGAAGATTGATCGTTATATTTTATATACCGATAATATCCTGGTGTGATAATGCATTCTTTTGTTAATAGGCTAGCGATTGATTTGGTACTATAGCCTTCTTTATATAAAGAAAATATTCTTTTGACTATCATTGCTGCTTTTTCATCTATGATGTATTTACCATCTTCATCTACAGTTAATCCATAAAAAGCTCCAGGTCTTGAATTTAATAGCTTCGTTTTAGCCTTATAATCAAAGGTAGTTTTTATCTTCTTTCTAATATCCTTTAAATACATTTCATTGAAGATATTCTTAAATGCTGCAAATTCATCCATTAATCCTTTATTGTCATAGTTATCATCTATTGCAATAAACCTTATATCGTTTATTAAAAATATTTCATCTAGATATTTGCCAACCTCTAAATAATTCCTACCAAATCTAGATAGGTCTTTTACGATAATCGTATCGATGATTCCAGCATCTACATCATTCATCATTTCAATAAAGGCTGGACGATCCATTGTGCTTCCACTTATATTTAAATCCTTATATATTTTAATTATAGTAAATCCATGTGTATTACAATAGTCTGTTATGCCTTTAATTTGATGTTCAATAGAAGTGTGATGAAATACATCATCACTTCTACTGATTCTAGCATAAATTGCTGTTTTGTTCATAAAATTCCTTTAGTTTTCCAATGGAATAATATTCAATGTGCGTATTTCTAATTGTTTTTTCACCATTTTGAGTGTCTAGAATCTGAATTTTCTTAATAATTGCATTAAGAAAATTACTTTTCAAGATTTCATCTTCATTAATACTTAATATATATTCTAATTGCTTAACACTTACCTTTTTTATTTCAGTATCGTTAGCTGTAATAACCCCTTCTAATCTCTTGACTTTAGAAGTCAGTTCATCATATTCTTTTTTGTAGTTAAGCATCATAGATTCATAAGCGTCATCTGGAATGATTCCTTTTGTATAAGAATCTAACAGTTTAGAAATAAGATTATCAAGCTGTACTTTACGTTCAATGGATGAGGTATACTCTTTTGTATCCACTCTATTTTTACGTTCTGCTTTTACCTTGTTAATCTTATTAATTTCATTTATAAGATTATCTTGAGGAATAGAGCAAATAAATTCTTTTAGTCCTTTAAAGTCATCAATAACTTGTTGTTTTAATAATTCAAGTCTAATATAATGACCATTACAGTGGCTACAATGGTAATATAAAATATGACTTCTATTTTTAAAGCCTTGTTTTCTTAAAGTCAGCTTTTTACCACAATCTGCACAGAAGACTATTCTTGAAAAGATGTTTTGGTCATTTCTAGGGGCTCTATATTTTTGATGTCTGATTTCAGATACTTTATCAAATACTTCTTTGGATATGATGGGTGGAAATCTATCATATACTTTCACCATTTTTTCAGGATCATTTTCTACTAGCTTTTTACTCCTGAAACTTAATTTTTTTCTTTTGAAATTGACTAATGTTCCAATATAGATTTCATTTGTTAAAATCATATCCAATTTCCAGTAGTCCCAAGCGTATTTCTTGTCTTCTGTATAGGATTCATATTTTTCTTTATTGATTCCTTTTTTAAGATAATTATAATAGCCTGGAACATAGACTTTATTTTTCTTTAAATAGTTAATAACATTCTTTGCAGGAATGTTATTATAGATACTATTAAAAATATATCTGATTATATCAGCTACTTCTTCATCAATTTCATAATCAACTCGATCTTCACATTTTAAATATCCGTATGGCGCAAAGCCTTGTAGTAAGGTTCCTTGTTTGGCTTTTACACTAAAACTAAATTTAATCTTTTTAGAGATGTCTTTTGCATACCATTCGTTAATGATATTTTTAAATGGTCCAAAATCATTTTCTCCATCATTAGAGTCTAAGGAATCATTCACCGCAATAAACCTAATGCGGTGTTCTGGAAAGTATTTTTCTATGTAATAACCACTATCAAGATAGTTTCTTCCTAATCTTGATAGGTCTTTTACTACGACACAATCTATTCTTTTAGTTTCAATATCACTAATCATTTCTTTGAAACCATCACGATCAAAGTTAGTTCCACTTTTTCCTTCATCGATATAGATTTTATAAATGACCCAACCTCTTTGTTTTACATAATCGGTTAGATATAGTTTTTGATTGGTGATAGAGTTTGACTCTACACCTGTATTGTCCTCTTTTGATAATCTACAATAAATCCCCACAGTTTGAATCTGGTGATTTACCATTATCATCCTCTATCTCCCCTTGTTCTTCTATATACTCAATTAATCTTTCTAGTAATGATATTTTACTAGAATCAAAACTTCTTGTTACTACATATTCAATGTTTCGTTTTGGCATTTGCTTTCTCCATTCTTTAATAATGTTATGCTGGAGAAAGCTTATCCTATGTTAAAGTTTCTCCTAGTTTGTATATCTACAAGCTAGGAAGAACTGTTAGGATAAATACTTTTTAATGTAAAGGTTTATTGCCTTTTCGTATTCATCATCATAGTTAATAATATCCTTGTTGAACCTTTGTTTCATTATGACCTTCGTAAATGCATAGGCATCTATTTCTAGGAAGATGCATAATTGAACACTAGGAGAGAGTGTGTCATAAATCTCTATTTCCTTTTTCCACTGTTCAAGCATGGGTTCATTAATGTTGTTTGTAGATACACATGTATATTGATAGTGATGTCTAATTTCATGGATTAGACTTTTTAGTGCCTCTACTTCATTTAAAATAACCTGATCTGAGATGATGATAAATTTCTCTTTAGGGTAATACCTGGAATCTTCCTTAATAGGATCACATAGAATTGGAATTTCTTCTATGTTAAGATAAGAACATAGGATTTCTGCCTTTTCTTGTAGGATAGGTAGAACTTCGGATTGGTTCCATCTATCTTCTCCAAAGTGTTTAATAAATTCTTCTTTAAATTTTGTTTCCGTTAATTCTTCTAGTTTCTTCATAATATTCTCCTTATCGCAACCATGTTGCGATTAATTGAATTATATCGCAATTTTATTTCGGCTATAATTGAAATCTGTTTTTTTCATTGTTATAATAGGTATGGTGATTTATTTATGGAGAATATAGAAAAGAAATATAAAGTTATGTGCGAACGATTTGCTGCACATATTAATGATTATATTACAGAAAATAATTTAACGAACCAACAATTTGGAAAACTGATAGATAAAAGTGAAGCCTCTGTTCGGAATTGGCGAAAAGCAGAGCTTTTACCTGATTTAAAAACAATACTCTGCATATGTGATATTCTTAAGATCGAATACTATATTTTACTTGGTAGTGATTTAGATCAGGCTTTTGAGATTTATCATGCTTACCTTGAACATCAGGAACATCAATCATCTGTTAAGGCATTATTAGGCTTGAAGTAGAGACTTAGAAGGAGTTAATCCTTCTTTTTTATTTGGTTGAGTTGATTGTAGAGTAAGATTTTCTCTTCAATTTTATGTGATAGGTTCGCTTTGATTTGTTCTAGCTTGTTGTTGTCAACAGGAGCTAGATTTAATTCTTTTAGATAAACATTTAAACGGTACAATCTAGATTTTGAAAAGGGGAGATTGTCTCTTATAGTTTTTAATAATTCTATTTGAAATAAATAAGTATCTGCATTTACTTCTACAAATTTGTATAGCAGATAAGCTGAAGCATATGGTGTAGCAATTCTTTCATATTCTGCAAAGGACTTGATGGGTTGCTTCTCTATCTTTGGTAGAGGAACTTTAGGAACATTATTTAAAAAAGATTTCCATAATGAATCAGTCTCTGCTTTATTTTGATTAGACTTGTTATAATGATTATCTACTTTTATATCTAGTATTCCATATAGCAATTCATAAGCATACTGTTTAATATTCAGTCCATAAACTGGTATGGATACATCAATATAAGCTGATAACAGTTTTTTAATTATAGCTGTAGCAACTTCATTTCTAAATCGCATTTCATATCGGACCCAATATGCTTTTTCACAAAAGTTTTTCTTTGCTAGCTGTTCTTTTCTTTTGTCATAAATGACAAGCATTTTATTAGAATGATGTGTACCAAACTGAATCGTTTGTATTTCATTTATAGGTCCAATAGGTAAAATAAGAAGTTTTGTAAAGTATAAAAAGTGAAAATATTTACCCCTTCACCCTACTAGACATAAATATGAGATTTCGCACCCTATAAAACAGAAAAAAGTCCAATAAAGTGATATTTCTTCACCTTACTGGACAGTTTTTCATATAAACGCAAGTATATAAAAAGAAAAAAGTTATTAAATATAAGTAAATTTGTCTTATATCTAATAACTGTGAATTCCTAAATTTAGTTATAGAGAAGCCTTGAGTCTTCTTCTTAGTTGTTTGAACCCGAACCTAGTGCCTCTTGTTTACTACTTAGTATGGATACTAAGGAATAAACATTCCTCCCCCAAAATAGTGATTTTGCCTGTATTAAAAATCAAATAGTCGGGTTGTTTTTATATTTCAACCCGACTGTTTGATAATATTTACTGATGTTTAATTTCAGTTAGAGATTTAATCCTTATATATTTCATAAGCCACACGAGATCCCTTAACTCTTTGTGCCTTATATCTTTTACCATTAGCTTTCCAATGAGGAAAATCATCCGCTTTTTCATCGTTGGTATCACAGTGGCAAACTATAATATTCTCTAAGACATCTGAACCACCTTGACTCAATGGTCTTATGTGATCTATTGTTGGCTGAAAAGAACTCTTAGGATTTCCACAAGCAGATTTTTTCATTAATCTTCCTGTATAATCATAGACGTCTTCCTTATTACCAAAGCAATAGTTCCAAAAGATTACCAATAAGCTTTCTGGTAAACCTTGTGGAAAAACGGCATGTTTTCTTAGACCGCTTTCTTTTGCATACTCCTTTGTGCATAACTACATACTCTATTTTTAAAACTTGTTTTTTTATCACATTCAACAAAATATAGAACACCAAATCTTATAATAAAGAAAGTTTTTATATTTTTTCAACTTATACTTATTAATTATATAGCTAAAACAAAATCATTTTTACAAATAAATTGTTTTACTTCTTCTAAAGATTTATAAAATACTATGATTTTTTTTCTATACCCATCACATGCAGATTCCGTAAGTTCAATAATTCCATCAATAGATTCTAATTTGTCTATGTCTCTAAAATGATAAACATTAGCATGTGCACAAATATTTCTTAAAGTATTTAGTGATATATAAATATCAGAGATATGTTTTTTCTGTGGATATTTGATAATATTTAATATGTGTGCCAATAAAAGATAAATCCTATAGGAATCATTAAATTTATAATCAATAATAAACTCTTTCAAAAAATCTTTTTTATTGTTCTTTACTACTTCATATCCTGAAAGATGATCAAATGTATAATCTTTATCTATTTTTCGAACAAATCTTTTATAGTTAGATTCTAAATTTTCATTTATTTTTTCCAAATGATAGTTATTTAAATTTAGTTTTTGTTCGTTTGATTTCATTTTTTCTAAAAAAAGAGAAATTATATTTCTCATCAAATGGTCTATAACAGACATATTTTGGAGTACCACTCCCCTAAAATTACTTGCAGAATTAGCATTAAGTATCTGCTTATTTAGTAGTTCCTCGGCATATTCCAAAATCTCCCTAGGGTGTGTCTCACGTCGCTTTGCAAAATATACACCTTCATATTCACCACTCGTTTTTGCTGTGTTAATTTCTTCAATTGATGAAGAATAAAATAATACATCGGCCACTCTCATCTTTTCTTTTATATTTTTTACAATTTTGTTTCCTATATCTTCAAGACCAAATTTCAAATCGACTAAAAACAAATTATATTTATATAAATTTTCTGATATTTGCATAAACTCTTCAAAAGTTTGTATACAATCAACATCCAAAATAAATCCTTTTTTATCAAAATAATCTTGTAATTCTTGTTTATACTCTTCGCAAAGGTTGTCATCGTCATCAATAATAATCATTTTATATTCTAGTTCCATAATCCTATTTATTCCAATTTAGAATGAACTCAGCACCTGAATCTTTTCTAAAAGCTTCAATGCTTCCATTACATTTTAAAATATACTCCTTTACATAGAACATTCCAATACCAGCACCAAATTTTGTGGTAGAAAAACCGAAATCATAGATTACCTTTAAATCATTTATGCTAGAATCAAATCCCTCACCATCATCCTCTATAACAATTTTATATTGAGTTTCAGTATCTATAAAACTTACTTTTAAATTCTTACTTTTAGCTTTTATAGAGTTTACAATCAAATTATCTAATATTGTTGTTAAATATATGGGATTTGCTTTAATAATATAATCAATTTCAGTATTATTTACTATTATATTTAAATCATCTTTATATAATTTCATTAAAACATTAGAAATATAATCAGAAATAAAAGATTGCAAATGTAACATCTTAGAAGTCGTCGGAATAGCATATCCTCCTTGTGCTACGTTTTTAGCAATATTATAATTAAGAAAATTAAATTTATTAATCTTTTTTAATATTTTTAATTGAGGAGTAGAAAATTGACTATAATATGGATTTAAATTTGCAAACTGCATATTTATATTATAGCAATTATTAAATATAGAGTGAATTATGTTTATTATATCACGATTCTTTAATTTCGACATTTTTGTAATATATTGATTTATCTCAATCTGTTTCTGTTTCTCATCTTGAGTTTTTTTCAATCTTATCCCAAGCTCTGCTGCTTTTTGCTCTGCAAGTTCCAGCGCTTTTTTTTGCTCTGCAATTCTCTCTTCTCTTGATTTTTTCTCTGCTTCATAAAAAGCTTCTTCTTCTTCTAAAATAATGGATCTAAACTTGACTCTGGTAGAAATCAGCATTCCTATAATCGGTTTCAATATTTCAATGAGCTTCTTAACTCTAGAATCATCTTCTACATAACCTTGCCTATTTGAAGTGGCTATATCTTCTAGAGAATCATCATCAAGAATATCAAAACTTATCTCTCCCTCAATATAAGCACCAAATGCTTGTGTGTTCTTTAAGTATTCCATAAAATTATCACATGCTAACTTTTTACGTACATATAAACGCAAGTGATTTGGATTATATGTGCCATTTTTCAAAAAATTAGCATCATTCATGTTTGCTTCTTCGACATTTATGGATGCATGAATTCCTATCCAACCAGATAATTGATACTCTTTTACTACTCTCTTTCCATCTATATCGAATTCCATTTTACCATTAAGATTTTGGAATTGATCTGCATTAATTTTGACGACAGGAAATTTTTGCTCTTTAATTTCCTTAATATTACCAGAATAGGGAATGCTTACGCCACTCGATAAAAATTCATTTATGTTCTTAAAATCATCTGCATAAATTGCACACATATTCTTAAATGCTATATTTTTACTAATAGGTTCAAATACTACATCTGAAATGTTACATCCGTTATCCAAAATTCCAATCTTAATATCACAATCAATTTCATTTAATAGAAAAAAATTAGCAAATCGAGCTTTTAAAGAATCTAACGTTTTTTCACCAATATGTTTCATATCAACATTATTTAACTTGATGTATGTTCCTTTTCCCTTGCTATACCACAAGTCATAAAATGAAACATTTGCTTCTTCTAAATTGGATTTTTGTAATCTAGGAATTTCAGAATCTAAAGCATCATTTAAATTTAAATGCCAATATTCCACTTCTTCAACATTTTCTTTTTTAGAAAGAATATAATAATTGTTGGATAGATATAGAGCAGCCAATTTTCCAATTCCTTTTCTTCCCATAACTAAACTGGAATGTTTCTCGTCTTGATCCTCTCGCTTATTTCTTCCAACCCAAACATATCTCTTAGATAAGTCTTCATAACTCATTCCATTACCACTATCAAATATTTCTAATGAACGGTTTTCATTTGAATAATTGAACAATATATATATTTCTTTAGCCTCTGCATCAATAGAATTAGCTATCAATTCAGACAATGCAGCCCATGTATTTGAATAAAGACCTTTACCTAAAAGTTTTAATGCTAAATATGAAAAATTAAAATATATATTATTTTCATCATTTAGAGCCATTCTTTTCATCTCCCATCAGCGCCAATTGAATTTGCTTACATATTTCTAAAGCCATAAGTGGAGGAACCGCATTTCCAATTTGTTTTTTTATATTAGTGGGCGTTCCAAAAAAACTAAAAAAATCTGGGAAAGACTGTATTCTAGCTCCCTCCCGCAAAGAAAGTGTTCTGTTTTGTTCATAGTGTATACATCTCAGACATGAAGGAGATGTAAAATTATTAGTAATAGTGGTACATGGTTCATTAGCAACTAATCTTCCATATGTATTGCTATAACCAGAAGTTAAACGAAATTCTTCTGAAATGATGCCTTGATCAACAAGATGATTAAAATCATCTTTTCCCTCACCTTGTTTTACCCACTTCATAACTGTTTCTAGTTTAAGAGAATGTTTAGTTGTAAAATGATATGTTAATTTTGTAACTCCTTGTCTCATTAATTTTTGATAAGCATTAATCCTTCCTACTCTATAGTGTGAAGGACATTCTCCCACTTTTATTTTAGGTAAATCAGATATTGCATTCTTGAGAGTAACCTTTTTTATATTTTCCTTTGGAAAAGTAAAGGTTAAATTTAGGTCTTTTCTAATGCCAATTATAAAAACTCTTTCTCTACTTTGAGGAACGCCAAAATCAACAGCATTTAAAACTTTCCATTGAATATTATATCCTATTCCATTTTCAATTTCTGAAAATTTATTTGCTATTTCATCCATCACTAAAATTCCCTCATCATTCTCCATAGATAAAATTCCTTTTACATTTTCAAATACAAACATTTTAGGCTGAATGATTGATAAAAATCTTAAGTATTCTTCATAAAGTTTGGCCTTGTCATCAAAAATCCTTTTTCCTACATAACTATAGGACTGACATGGTGGTCCTCCTATTATAACATCAACATTAGAACTTCCTTTTAAGGATAATATTTCATTGGTTGTCATTTGCTTTATATCTTTACAAATCATATTTATGTCAGGAAAATTCAACTCAAATGCCTTACTTGCATTACTATCAAATTCATTAGCAAATATAAATTTATTATCCTCATTTTTAACGAACTTATTATTTATATTTTTATAATAGAACCCAAATGTTAAGCCCCCGGCGCCAGAAAACAAATCAACAATATTCATTTACTACACCTCCCACCTTGGTTTTTATAATATATTCTAACATATTTCAACATTTTCTTCAATCACTTATTCTATAAATTTTTTGTCTTTTTTTCTTATATTAAAATCAAAATGAAATTTTCTTTTGAGTAACATAATTACTAATGCACTTGAAAATATTTCATGACAAAATTCAGCTTCCCATTAACTCTAAATCAATATTTTTAAGCCAATTTGTTATTTTAGTACTATCTATCATATTCCGAGCTAATATATAAGCTATATCTGATGCAGTAACTATTAATATAGGATGTCCATCTTCAGCAACTTCTTTGTAGGCTTGCTCATGAACATAACTCGTTGTTATTAAAATACCAAATTGACGATATCTTAGTCTAGAAATCAAACGGGACATATTTTTAACTCCAACACTGTTATTTTCACTATAACATTTAGCTTCCAAAGCACAATCAATTTTTAAAGAAAAATTCACCTTATTTCCTGCACTTATACAATAAAAACCTATCGCATCTCTTCCTCCATCTCTCCAAGGTCTTGTCAATAAAAAATTTTCAAAATGATTGTCCATCATCTTTATAATTTTTACTGCACAAGCCTCAAAACCGGTAGGATTTGCTGAATAAAAATTTCGAATTTTGGAAAGACAGCGTCTGCCATCTTCACTACATTGCAATTGTTCGTATTTATTGGGTACCTTAAAGATTCTAGGTGCCTTCAATGCTTTTATACCATACCTCCCTTTTTCTATAAAATTTTTCCAAGCTTTAGGAGCTAATTCTAAACTGTCTTTATGATTCTTTAGCAAAGCATGCAACCATTCCTGTTTTATAGGAACATTCTTGGTGTCTAATATAGTAAAATATGCTTCATAGTTTTGAAATCTTTTATTCTCGATAGTTCTCCAGAAAGCAACTAAATCTTTATCTGGGGAAATAGCTGGATTACCAGGAGCGGCAAGACCTAAAAATTGAACATCTCTACCTTGTCCAGTTTTTTTAAACACAAAAAAAGGTGGGATATCTTCTAAATTTTTATCAGAATTTAAAAGACTAAAAACTTCTTCTAATAATTTATTTCCACCTTGTTTTGTATGCGTCAATTCGTTACCGGCTTTTCTATTATCTCCATAATATCTAAATATTCCCGTTTCTACATCTAAATAATCTGGCCATTCTAGCTCAGACATGGAAGTATATAAAACAACATATGCTAATTTATTTTTATCGCCTTTTCTACTAACTTTTCTAAAGCCACTCATATTTCCTAACTTGGGAAATAATTTAGATATAGGGTCATCTCCTGCATTCCCTGCTTTACCACCTTCATAGATTTCATCGACAACTAAATTATGCCCTTTTAAATTATCAAAAGCTACACTCATTTATTCCACCACAATCCAATTATAATAATTTTATTTTAGAAATCTTGTCAACAATATATTTACCTTTAATCCAAATATATTGTCTATACATTTTTATTCCATTAAGTTCTAGATTTTTATATGTTGAATCAACACCAGAGCCTCTAACAAAAACCAAATTATCTTTCGACTTAGGGAAATTAATTTCTGTTTTTATTGTACCACATGGATTAATGATTGGTTCATTTGTTTCCTTTCTGATACATACTTTTTCCTCTAATAAATTCTCATTAATTAATTTTCTAATATCATTCCACATTGGAAATACATGTTGTTGGATAAAAACATCATCAAAAAATACTCTTTTGAATCCAATAAACTCATTTTTCCAGAACTCTTCTTTTGAAGTTTTTGCATCGACTTCTTTAAAAATTATGCATAAGAACTGATGATTTAAAAAATAATCATTGACAATCGAATCTTCGAAAGATGAATTTTCATCACACCATTCAGCAAAATCTATAGGAAAAAGTTTCATATCTTCTGTTCTGGCCCCTTTATTTGTTAATGTAATAGTTTTACCGATAATATTAAAATTATTGAACATTTCAATCTTATTTAAGCTAGTCGCTTTCCCACCAAACATTTTGATAATAATTTGCTCACAAATTGATTTTGAAACTTTAGTTATATCATTAAAAGGAATATTATATTTCGTTAATAATTCATAAATATTTTTACCTTTATTTTCTTCAGTCAATTGATGACATTTAGCATCAACATCACTATAACCATTGTATACTTGTGGTAATTGCTCTAAAGATTCACCAAAATGATTCCTAACTAATTTACTTACAAAATTTCTTTTTAATCTAAATCTTGGTGGATTCGGCCATTTAGGTGCTGTATCTATATATACTAATTTATCTCTTAATTCACTAGATAATCTATGATATTGTAAAGCAGGATTTTCATAATCTTTTTGGAGGTCTTTAATGAAATCATGTACAATCATCCAATCCGCCATTAATCTCAATTTATCTTCTTCACTAAATTGATGGAATTCATAGCCTCTAAGATAGAAATCAGAATATTTTGATGCATTTACAGTAGTATTTGAATCATAATGATAATATATTAATAATAAGTTTTTCAATTTATGCCAAAAATTGGAATTATCAAATTCCTCTCTAACTATCTTATCTGGTGATACAGCAGTAATAGACATCGGCTCTTTAGCTTCATAAACTAATTTACCTTTTTTAGAATCTATCTTTGAATATCTAATTCCCGTAGTTTTAACTTCTGTCTCTATACCATCAACAACAATATCAGGATTTTGATTAGAATCTGACGGATATCCTAAAATTGAATGTTCTACCACGTCTCCAGCTATACCAGTTATTTTAGGATTCTTTATAGTTCTTTCAAAGTCACCACTAACATCAATTTCCCCTAAAGTTTTTTTCAATGCATTTTCTAACAATTTTATCAATTCTGCTTTTGTAAAAATATGCTCTACTATTTTTCCAACACTCATACTTCTCACCACTTCTCTAAAAAATTCTTCAAACAGCTAAAAATTTTAATTTCTAACTATATTTTTCTCAAATTAATAACAAAAAATATTGATTTGATCTTGTTTTACTTCTTAATCAATGATATAATATTATGGTATAATTATATCACATAATTATCAATTCGGAAAGGGTGCAATATTATGAAGAAAACAGCAATTGAACTTTTCGCAGGTGTTGGTGGTTTCAGAATAGGGTTAAATCATGTAACATTAGGCGCAGATGGCAAAGCAATCGAAGAAAATAGATTTGATTTTGTATGGGCAAATCAATGGGAACCTTCAACAAAAGCTCAAGACGCTTTTGATTGTTATAAATTCAGATTTTCAAAGGGAAATGATGACGATGAATTTAGTAATGAAGACATTTCTATAGTAACCAAAAAGAATATTCCAAACTTCACACTTTTAACTGGCGGTTTCCCTTGTCAAGATTATAGTGTTGCAAGAAGTTTATCACATGAGCAAGGAATTGAAGGAAAAAAAGGAGTACTTTGGTGGCAAATTAACGATATTTTAAAAGTTAAAAAACCACCATTTGTATTATTAGAAAATGTCGATAGATTACTTAAATCTCCTTCTAAACAACGTGGTAGAGATTTTGGAATAATGTTAAGATGCTTTGCAGACAATAATTACTCCGTAGAATGGAGAATTATTAATGCTGCAGAATATGGACACCCACAAAAAAGAAGGCGTGTTTATATATTTGCCTATAAGAATAACACAAACCACGCTAAATCATTAATTAAAATAAAACCAATAGAAATTTTTAATGAGTATGGGATTTTTTCTAAAGAATTCCCTATAAACGATTGCACATCCATTTCTTCTTGTAATTTAAAAGAATATAATGATTTATTAGAAATATCTGATGCTTTTAAATTTAAATTTGAAAATGCAGGTTATATGCATAAAGGAGTTATATATACTACGAAAGTAACACCTAAGTATGAAAAACCAATTATCCTTAATGAAATAATTCTTCATGAAAAAATAGATGAAAAATACTTTCTTTCTGAAGTTCAAAAGGAAAAATTTAATTATCTAAAGGGTTCCAAAAAAATCCCACGAATTAATAAAAATACAGGGTTTGAATATATGTATTCTGAAGGGGCAATGACATACCCGGATTTATATGAGAATCCTGGAAGAACAATGTTAACATCAGAAGGTACCATTAATAGAAGCACACATGTTGTGTTTGATAGATTAACTGGCAAGTTAAGACTCCTTACACCAGTCGAATGTGAGAGATTGAATCAATTTCCAGATAATTGGACTTCTACTATGAATGATAAACGTAGGTATTTTATGATGGGAAATGCACTTGTAACTGGAATTATTAAAAAACTAGGTAATTCTATTTCTCACTATATAGATTTAGAGGACTAGCAAGATGCTAATCCTCTTTTTTCTTATCACATTTTAAAAGCTTTATGAATGATATAGATTTAAATACATCCCTTTTAAAATTTATTAATGACTTCACTTGAATCGGAATAACTAAGCATTATACAATATTTCTTTTATATCATCCATATAATTATCATCAATATATAACACTTCTGCTCCTTCTACAGCATCAATCATAATTTTTTCTTTTTCCTTTAATCTATAATATACTTTTTTATCAATGGTATTATAAAGTGCTGTATCAGAATTCAAAAACATGTATGTATACTGAGGTCTTTCTAATTCTGTAATTCCTAAACGATGTATTCTGTCTCTAGATTGGATCATATGTGTCAAATTAAAACTATATTCAAAATAGATGGCATAATGACAAATTTTATGTAATGAAATAGATTCTGCAAGGGTATGTGGATTTGTAATAAGAACATCAAATAATCCTCTCTCAAAATCATCTAAAATAATGTCTCTTTCATGCTGGGGCGTACTGCCTGATATGACTATTGATTTTAGACCTAATTCAGTTAATTTATGAGACAACAAAAAAAGATTATCGACAAAAATCCCCCATGCTATTACTTTTTGACCTTTATTTACTTGATCTTTAATCAATTCGGCACATAAATCAATTTTTCTAGTTTTTGAGTGGCTTTTTATGAAATTAAAATCGGATGAAGACATAGTGATTTTATCTTCCTGTAAAGTTTTCAAAAAATAAATATCCTTATTATCTTCATCCGTTGTATCATCATAAAAATCGGATATATTAATCTTTTTTAAAATCAAGTCAGGATTAGAGGAAGCTTGCATAAGCCTAATATATAATAATAGTGTATTAGAACCAAATGTATTATAAACTATTTCCATTATTTTTTCCTCATCTTCATCCATCTCTATCATACCAGATTTAATATCATCTTCATATGGCAAAGGGATTAATAAATCTTTTTTTGTTATTCTACAAAAAAAAGGATAAATTGCATTGTTTATTTTTCTCATCATCATTTCATTTTTAGATGCTATACTTAACTCGTTGATTCGAAAATTAAAGAATGTATCATACTCATCTGAATATAAAATATTTAACAAATTAAAAATATCCTTGTAAGAATTTGGAATAGGTGTACCCGTTAATACTACTTTATAGGTGGCCAATTTAGAAAATTTTAAGCATACTTCTGCTCTCTTAGATTCAACTCCTTTAATTCTATGAACTTCGTCGAAAACCAAAAGAGTCTGATCATCAATAATTTGACTGATTTCTGAAAATAGACTTAATGTACTCTCATAATTTATTAAAATTAAATTTTTATTATTGCTAAAATATTTCAATGAATTCCTTTTCCCATAGCGCTCTGATTCTTGAATATCTAAAAACTCTAGTTTTCTTTTCGATGCAAAATTATTAATGAATTCTTTTTTCCATGAACTAAAAGAGTTTTTTGGTCCTATCATTACAATTTTGTCAACTTTATTTAAAAATGATAAATAAGCATATGCGCCATACACAATCGATGTTTTTCCAGCACCTGGAACAGAGAAATTTGCCGATTTAATCATTGTAGCAATATGATATGCATCCCACATTTGTGGCTCCCTCAACTGCCTAGATAATTCTTTATTGACAATTTGTTTAAATTTATTAAAATCATCTAATAAAAAATCATCTCGATGCTTAATGGCTATGCCAACATTTTTCCTTTTATCAATCAATATATCTTTGCTAAAAATATACTGACGAAGTATGGGTGTAACATAAACATTAAAATTATACTCTGAAGACAATAAGGTAAATGTTTTTATTAATTCATTAATTTTAATATATGATATCTTCTTAAAAAAATATTTCTTATCATAAATTTCTTCCACATATGAATTCAATTTAAACGCATATAATTTACTTCCTTTTGAAACAAATTTTGGATTTTCTAAATTGTTAACCATAAAAAATCTTTTTTCATCTGAAATATCAAAAATTAAAGCATTCTCTTTATTATGATAAACATAATTAACACTTTTTGAGGAAAAAGTTAGTAATTTATTTTTTACGCATTGTGGAAGTGGAAGTGTTATAATTCCTTCCATTTTATCAGACCATATTTTTTCAAAATTGTTAATAGCAATTTGAATTTTGAAGGATTCATTTAAATCACATTCCCATGTACATGAGGTTTCAAAACTCTCATAATTTTTGAGAACTGCTGCAAGCGTCTCATTATTAGAACCTCTAAAATATAAAGCATTATTTTCCTCATCCATAAACAAGCCATATTTATCATGAAAAATTCCTTCTTTAGTAAAAGCAATTTTAACATCAACCATATCTTTAGCTATTAAATAAGCCATATTTGATAAATCCACATTTATATCTTCTTCACATAAAGACGACATCAGCCTGGCTTTATAGTATTCTCTCAATTCATATCCTTTTTTCATTAATTGATAGTCTTCTTCACTAATATCACAAGAAAAAACAAATCGAATTTTACCATTGCTTTCATAATAATGTTCAATTCCTACAGAATACATGCGAAGTATTTTCGAATCAAAATATGAACTAATTCTATCATATTTAATAGAATTCTCAAGCGCTGGAATATAAAATGATGTAATTAAGTTGTCCTCTTTTGAATTATATAAATTTTTAAACTTAAATTTTGTTAACATTCCCTATCACTTCTTTTATTCTTTTAATTTTTGACTCTATTTGATTAATCTCGTTTAACATTTTCAATTTTTCTTCTTCATTAGATAACCTTAAGGCTATATTATCGATAGAATCAAGCTTTCCTAGAACATCTTCAAGTATTTTAATCTGCTTATCTCTCGCTTGATTTCTCGACACAACCGCATGTGCTCGGTTAATTGTATTATCCAATCTTGCTAAATCTTGCTGTATCTCACGTTTTTTTTCTTTTTCAGTCACAGAATCATAAGCAAAGGATGACAAGTTTTCATCTTTCATAGAAATTTTAAAAACTTCTTCAGCTATAGAATCAAATTTATTAGGTTCATTATCATATATTTTCAGAAGCTTACGAATTTCCCTCGCCCTATCTCCTCCCATATAACGCATTTGAGTAAATAATACTGGGGCTATTCTATTCCATTCATCTGAATCTTCTCCAAGCTTTTTTCTTTTTATAGCTAGTTCCTGAATAGGTCCATCTAATTTAAAATCTCTAGCTATGTCAAAACGATTTGGATATCCAATAAAATCTAAATAATCATATAGGGTCTTCGCTTTCAACATTCTAAACTTTATTTCATTTAATTTTATCATATTGTTCGTTCGAGCCCTATATTCTTCTGGAGTAAACATTTTTGTCTTAGGGTTGACAAGATATATATATGTATCTACTAATTTATCAATAGGATCATAATCTTCTCTTTGATCTTCTCCAAATTGATAATTCAATTCTAAACTTTTTATTATAGTTTTATCTTCTCTAGTTTTAGGAACTGGAATAACAAAACACTCAAAATATAAATACTTTTCATCTGGATTTTCTTGATATAGTTCTCTTAAGCATGTAAATCTACGATTGCCATCAATCACTCTACCATCTTCTAAAATGATTCCTGTTTTTAGTTGACCATGCTCTTTTATATCTTCTTTTGTTTTTCTATAATTAGTTGATGAACCAGAATCTTTAATAAATTTCATAATGGTGTCGTTATATTCATCAAAATCTAACGACTTAATATTTTTAGAATGTTCTGACTCATATTTCATGATAAAAGTTGCAATTCTACCATTTTCATCATTATAATATAATGATTTAATATTTACTCTATAAATTTTCCCTATTCTTGTTTGACCATTAATTATGATTTTCCCTTCTCTAATAGGATTACCTAGTTCAATTTTTCTTGTTTCCATCATCTATATATCTCCTCATAATAATTTTTTTTGTTTATATAAATTTTCTCTGTTTCTTCGCTATAATATATTTTTTCGAATTTTACTACATCACAAAGGAATGACTCAAAACTAAAATCAAAATCATATTTTTCATTAATCTCAATTATCAACCTATAAACATCGTAAGATTTTACTCCTTTTGATTTAATATATTTTGAAATTATATTTTCCAAATACTCCTTCTTCAAATCATTACTTTTAATGACAAAAGTAACTCTATTACCAATTTTATATGACTTAAATTCATCAAAGGATTTAATAAAATTTTCAAGTAGTTGATTACTAAACAAAACATTTAATATTCTATTGCTTATTAAATCTGCAATTTTAGAATAAGAAACAAAATCATTGACTTTCAAATAACTAATTAATGAATATTTGAAGTCCAATATATCTTTTGATGTGACACCAAAAGAAGCCAATTTGTTAAATGTAAAATATCTCTCATCATCAAATTTTATAGCTAATTGCTTTCTACAAAGCTTGTCTATATAATACGAATAATTTGAAGACTCAAATTTATAATTATAAAAATAAACGTCTGTTTTAAACATTTCATGTAAAATATATTCTTCTAAATCTATGAATCGTTCACTTAAAAATATATCATTACATTTTTCTAACTTTGTTTGACTTAAATTACTCTCAATTTTATTTTCATTATAGTTTTTAAATTTCGAATCTATTATCACTTTCTTTGCACTATCAATCAACTCATTGTATTCATAATAATCTTTATCAAAATAAATTTTAGAAAAGGTTTGAAAGTTTAATGAGTTTATATTGTCCAATGCCCATTTTTTCCTCATTTCACTTTTAACAGGAAAAGCCTTGTCTAGAGAAATATTATAACTCTTATTAGATAAAAGTGTGACTATAGATAAATTACAACGGTCATATGAATTTACAATAGCCATGTCTCCATCAAATAATATAAAATCATTTTTTCTTACTGAAGATAAAATTGAAATATATCTTTCGTTTAGTATAACATCGAAATAAAAAAAATTTTCTGGTTCTATAAAACATATAGAATTATCGTTTATTTTCATTATATCCATACCTTCATCCGATATTGATATAATTTTTGCATATCCAAAATAAAGATGACTAATAAAATCTCCTAAGCTAAATTTGTTTTTTATATCTTTAATTTTCTTGATTCCGTTAATAGCAAGCTCTACAGCAAATGTTTTTAAAATTTTCCTTTTAATATTATCAACACATCTAACCTCAATGCATTCTTCTTCTAAACCAACAATCACACTTCTACCATATTTAACCAGAGAAATAACATCACCAACCTCTAAAATGACACTCTCTGTTTCATTTTTTGATATATTTTCATTGTTATTAAAGCTATTGTTTAATCTATTATACTCTGTATTTTTATTATAAAAATTTTTGTTTTCATGATTTGATTTACAAAAATCATTTTCTGAACATATTTTTAGAAAAATCTGATAATACTGGCTATATGAGTTTAATATTTTATAATCTTCTTTATTATTTATCTTATATATATTGTTGTCAAGTATTTTATTTCTATAATGACTAAATTCTTTTTCATCTGTCAACCCCCATACATTAACACATAAAATTTTAGAAAATGCTGATTCTAAGACATTCGCCAATTGAAGTGGAGTAATTTTATTTAATCTTTTTTTATCTATCCATACTATGAATTTTTCCTTCTTATCCACAATTATATTATCTCCTTTCAAAAAATTTGAATATACTCATATTTTTAAAGTCATTCTGAAAATTTACAAAAAAGTGTATCGTTAATTGATTATACTAATGAAAAATCTATTTGTCAACATTTTTCGTCATAGTTTTTACCATTCTAAAATGCTGAAAAAAACAAGCTACAACTAGCTTGCAATTAAATTGTTATTAGAATCTAAATGGGAGATTGTTGATATTTAATAATATTTGTTTATCTAAGTTACGAAAGAAAAATAAAGCATATATAAAATCACTAAAAATAAGCAGTTCTTATCAACTTCAGCAGTTTACTCAGTTAAGTTGAGTACTACATGTGTATGATAGTTTGTGTAATGAGGTACATCTTCAACATTACAGGTTTGAACTACCTGATTACATTGTTGATATGTAGGAGCGCATGTTGGACATCCAGTAGGCTCATTTCCACCACAACCACAGGAATTAAAATTAGTGCCTGTGAAATTCATCTTTTTACCTCCTCACCTATAATATATGATTTCATAAAAGATGTGAATAGGCAAACTAAAGAAAAAACTCTTAAGTTTTTTGCTTAAGAGTCAGACTGTTGACAAAGAAAAAAGTCAACAGTCTTTTTTTGACTCAAAAGTTATA
>ERZ777306.1489-NODE-1489-length-36237-cov-5.713172_pt1 | contig 36237 bp, 30 predicted proteins | sample MGYA00374966_ERZ777306 | MGnify/ENA primary metagenome ERZ777306 (study PRJEB29329, sample SAMN06343882) | mouse gut metagenome | isolation source: Mouse cecum | place: Austria: Vienna | collected 2014-11-15 ... | reverse complement strand
ATTCTGTCCGGCTCGACGACGAGCGTTACCGTCGCAGTCGTGCGGTTTTCTATTATAATATCCACTCGCGCGTCACCGTGCTTATAACGCACGTCAAGCTCGCCGCTCGCGAGTTTTAACGACAGCTTGAGATCGTGCAGCGCGTGGAAATCGGGCGTTACGGTTATTTCCGTTCCGCCGTTTTTTACCGAGACGCCGCAAAACAGCTTTACTATCTCGTTGATCACCGCCGCCGCATAGCCTTGGCATTTGCTGCCGTAGCCGTTGAAATCCTCGCCGAGCGTGTCGACGTCCGATTCCGCGGCGAGCGCATAGCGCGATACGAACCGATTATACGCGAGGTCGCTCCTGCCGAGCATGTGCAGCGCTTCTATAACCGCCCACTCGAAATACGGCGACGCGGTCTGTACCGCGGACAAAAGCCGCGCAACCGCCGAGCCGTGCTCGCCCGCAAGCCCGCACAGCGCGATAAGCGCGTTGGCGCGGTCGTCGTAACGCCCGTCGACGGTCGTGTACCCAAGCCCGTCCCAAGTGCTTTCTATATACTCGGCAACGTTCTCCATGCGGTCGTCGAACGTTTCCTCGAACTCGTTGTTGCCTATGGCAAGCCCGATGCTTTTCATGAACTTGCACGCCGAATAGTAAAGCGCGTTCTCGATGAGCCGCTCGTCGGCGTTGTAAAGGTTGTCGTACCAGCTCCTGTCGCCGCCGCGCGGCGCTACCCCGTGCTCGGTCATTTCCCAAGTCATCAGATAATCGCCGAGCCTGACGAACGAATCGCGGAATACCGACATATCGCCTGCAAAATCGCGGTAGTGCGCGAACAGCCCGTACTCGCCGAGCGCCAAAAGTCCGTGCGCGGGGATCTCCGCGGGTACGCCCCCCGGCACGCCGCCGAACAAACGATCGTCTTCGGAGTTTTCCAAAACGTCGTCTATCACCTTTTTAACGAGCGGCGCGGCGTCCGCGAACGCCACGTACAGAGCTTCGGAAGTGACCGACGCATCGCCGAGCCACATCGACCGCTCGCGCTCGGGCGTATCCATTACGGTAGAACCCAAACAGTTGTAAACCGTATTTTCCGCTTTGCCGAAAAGCGTCATCAGCCGCTTATCGCTCGTAACGAACTCGCAAGTCGGATCGGTATTGTAACCGAGCGCGCGATAGCCGAGCTTGAGCACTTTTACCGTTTTGGGCATCGTGAAAATAAGCGACTGCCCGACCATAGGCAGCAGCCCCTCGAAAATATTGACCGTGGGCTTGGTTATATACTCGATGCTGTGCGCTTTATAAACGCTCTGCTCGTCACCGAACGAACCGCCGCAATCGGTGCGGTCTGTCTTTATCGTTATCTTTTCCTGACCGTTGCCCGTCACTTCCATATACGGCGTGACGTGCATCGTGCGCGGCAAAGTTATAACGTAGGTATCGCCGCTGAACTGATCGGTCGTTTTTTTATACTTGCTTATCACGGGCTGCGCGGAGAACCGCTCGAGCGGCAGCGGCCGCGGCAACAGCACTCCGTTCACTGCGTCGGGGTAAGCGTCAAGCTCGCTCGCAGGAACGAACAACGACGAATTGAACGCAGGGTCGAGAAGGTTTTGTATCTGACCTTCGAGCGACGCGTCGTATTCTATATTATATCCGGCATAGAAACAATTGGACGGGCGCGGTTTTTTGTACGCGGGGTTTTCGTAAACGGCGAAACTGCGGTCGCTGTATATTTCGAGATCGTTGCACTCGAAAATAAAACCCGCGCGGTCGCCCGAAACAACGTCTCTGCCGGAGTTTCCGAAGTACTCGCAGTACGCGACGATAACGTTGTCGCCTTTTATCAAAAACTTCCCTATATCGAATTCGTCGTAATAGACGTTCTTGCCGCGGTTGAGCGCGCCGTGCCACACTACCGCGTTGCCGTTTACGAACAAGTAATAATGCGAATCGCATGCCGCTCTGCAAACGGCATGCAGCGGCGGACGCTCCGTGCCGAACGAAAACGTACGACGCAAAATTATGTGCGAATCGGTTTTCATGCCGTCGTCCGCCCATATCCACTTAGACTTTCCGAAAATTACGTTAGGTTCTTCGATATTCATTATCACCTCGTGCCGCGTCGTAAATTTTTTGTAACGCAAAAACAGCGCACAATCGGCAAATATATTCTACCACAAAGCGCGCCGCATTGCAACCCTTTTCACCCGCGAACGATCAATTTTATATGCTTTTGTCAAGCTGCCGAAAATAACTCGTCGAATATTGTCCGAATATTCGACGGCGATACGCCGCATTTCTCCGCATACGGCTTTTCCGTAGACGACGGTCTAAAAGACCGCAATACGCGTAATGCCCAATTCGCCCGCAAGCCGCTTAGCCGCGAAAAACTTAGGACGTCCGTGCTTAACGCTTTTGCCGAACTTCAAAACCCGCGCGCCGCGCTCGGCATGACGCAAAAACCGCATATCGCTCACGCATACGCAGCAATCGCCTATCTCGCGCACGAGCTTTTTAAGTTCGCGACGCGCGCGCATGCTGTACCGCGTGCCGTCGAGATTGATAACGGGCGTGAATTCGCTCTTGCCGCCCGTTTTTTCGAGATACGAGAGCGCACGGCGTTTTACGGGCGACAGCGCGCAAAGCCGCGCCGCGGGATCAAGCCCGAACCGTGTTATTTCCGCGTCCGTCACCTTGTGCGGACAGAGCGCGCGCATGTAGTCGAGATACTCGCGCACCGCAAACGCCGAAAACGGCGGCGCGCCGTACGCGAAATAGTTAAACCCGTTCTCGCTCGCGCAAAACACCACTTCCTCGTTGTCGAGCAAAACGTATTCGCCCGCTTGAAAATACGCGCGCTTTTGCCGCGCCGAACCTATGCAATAAGTAACCATACGGAAATTATAGCCGTATACCGTTTTTTTATACGTACATACCCTTTTGCATAGGTACGCGCCAGCCGCTGAAAATCTCAAAGAAAAAGCGGACGCATTCGTTTACGTCCGCTCATATCGCGTTCAGTCTTTATATTTTTCGTCGTCCGACCAAGAATACATTTTGCGCAATTCCGCGCCGACGGTTTCGAGCGGATGCTCCGCCTCGAGTCTGCGCCGCGCGTTGAAGTATGCTCTGCCGTTATTGTTCTCGGCGATCCAGCGCGACGCGAAGTCGCCCGTCTGTATCTCTTTGAGAACGCCTTTCATTCTCTGTTTTACGCCGTCGTCGATCAGACGCTCGCCGACGGTATAGTCGCCGTACTCCGCGGTGTCGGATACCGAATAGCGCATGAACCCGAACCCGCCCTTATATATAAGATCGACTATGAGCTTAAGCTCGTGTATGCACTCGAAGTAAGCGTTTTGCGGATCGTACCCCGCCTCGACGAGCGTTTCAAACCCCGCTTTCATGAGCGCGGTAACTCCGCCGCAAAGCACGCACTGCTCGCCGAAAAGATCGGTTTCCGTCTCGCACTTGAAAGTCGTTTCCAACACGCCCGCACGGCTTCCGCCTATGCCAGCCGCGTATGCGAGCGCAATATCTTGACAATGCCCCGACACGTCCTGATACACCGCGAAAAGACATGGCGTGCCCTTGCCCTCGACGTATTCGCTGCGCACAGTGTGCCCGGGCGCCTTGGGCGCGACCATGAACACGTCTATATCCGCAGGCGGCACTATCTGCCGATAGTGAATGTTAAAACCGTGCGCAAACGCCAAAGCCTTGCCGGCGGTCAGATTGGGCAGTATCGCGTCTTTATAGATCTTAGCCTGTTTCTCGTCGGGCGTGAGGATCATGATGACATCCGCTTTTTTCGCAGCGTCGCCTGCGTTCATGACCGTAAGCCCCGCCGCCTCTGCGCGGGCTTTGGACTTGCTGCCCTCGTAAAGACCGACGATCACTTTGACGCCGCTGTCTTTGAGATTGAGCGCGTGCGCGTGACCTTGCGAGCCGTAGCCGATGATCGCAACGGTTTTCTTTTTGAGATAGTCGAGATTGCAGTCGCCGCCGTAGTATATTTTTGCCATGATATAAACTCCGAATTTTTATTATTGAATATCCGATACCGACTTTGATAAGCGCATTTTTACGGTCGGATCGTTCCTATAACCGCAACAGCGCCATCGCAAGCCGATATGATATCCGGTAAAAACGAGCTCGAAAAAAACTCGAGCTCGCCTTCAAACCTTTATTATTATAAACTTTCGGCATTTGTTTGTCAACCGAATACGCCGTATAATATGCGCTTGCGTTAACGCATACGCGCTTTTTACGTTTTACCGCAAAAACTTTTTGATCACTGCGGCGTTCGATTTTTTATACGGCTGATAGCGCAACGGCAGATCGAGCGCTGTCGCTTTATCGAGTATGCTCTTATAGTGCGTGAACGTATCGAATCCCGCTTTGCCGTGGTACGCGCCCATGCCGCTCGCGCCGAATCCGCCGAACGGCATATGCGCGGTAGCGAGGTGGACCACTACGTCGTTCACGCACCCGCCGCCGAACCGCATTCCGCGTGTCAATCGTTTGATGCGCTTCTTATCGGACGAGAACAGATAGAACGCCAACGGCTCGTCGTGCGCACTTATGTATTCCGTCGCTTCGCGCTCAGTCTTAAACGTCATCACGGGCAGTATAGGTCCGAATATCTCCTCTTGCATCACAGCGTCCGATCCCGTTACGCCGTCGAGCACGGTCGGCTCTATCTTGAGCGCGGTCTCGTCGCACCCGCCGCCGACGACGGTCTTGCTTGCGTCGATCAGCCCGCGGACGCGATCGAAATGGCGCAGATTGATCATCTTGCCGTAATCGCGGTTTTCGAGCGCGTTCGGGAATTGCAAAGCTATCTGCTTTTTTACCTCGGCGATAAACCTATCGTGCACGCTCTCCGCGCAAAGCACGTAATCGGGCGCGACGCACGTCTGTCCGAGATTGAGGAACTTGCCCCAAACTATGCGCTTGGCGGCAAGCGGGATATTCGCAGTCTCATCCACAACGCACGGGCTTTTGCCGCCGAGTTCGAGCGTTACGGGCGTGAGCGTTTCCGCCGCATTGCGGTATATCATCGTTCCCACGCGCTTGCTGCCCGTAAAGAAAATATAATCGAACTTGCAGTGCATAAGCTCGTCGTTTACCGTTCCGCCGCCGAGCAAGACCGCGACGTGCTCGGGCGGGAACACGCGTTCTATTACCGACTTGATCGCCTTGCCCGTTTCGGGCGCGCTCGCGCTCACCTTGAGTACCACGGTATTGCCCGCCGCCACCGAATCGATTAGCGGATCGACAGCGAGCAGGAACGGATAGTTCCACGGACTCATTACGAGCGACACGCCGTACGGCGAAGGGAGCTTGTAACACGTCGACTTAAAATGCACCATGGGCGTGCGGACTCGCTTAGGACGCGACAGTTTTTTCACATGCTTTATCATGAACGACAGCTCCGACAAGGCAAGCCCCGTTTCGCAAGTATAGCTCTCGTCCGCGCTTTTTCCGAGGTCGGATTTGAGCGCGTCGTGCAAAACGTCGAGGTTGTCGGTTATTGCCGAGTACAGCGCGTTAAGCTTTTCGAGACGGTAATTTACGTCGAGCGTTTTGCCCGTGTCGAAAAATCGTTTTTGCTTGTTTACTATTTGTTCGGGCGACACTATCTCTTTTTTCTCCCCTGTGATCTTACGGTATATCCGCGCGAGTCTGTTTTTATCCCAAAGCGCGGGCACGGGATAGAGCGGGTTGGCTTCATGCTCGGCGTACCGCGAAAGCTCGGCAATATCGCCCTCGTTTATCTCCGACAGCGCGTCGGGAATACCGAGCTTAACGTTGAGTTCGCGCACTTTGCCGATAAACGCTTTTGCGCCCTGTTCGTTTCCGGCGTCCGCGCCGACAAGCCCGCATGCGACCGCCAAACGGCTCAGGCTCTTATACGCGGAACTGCCGTACTCGTCGAGCACAACGGGCAACAGCGCTGCGTTTGCAAGCCCGTGCGGGGTATTGTACTTTCCGCCGAGCGCATGGGCGAGCGCGTGTACGTAGCCTACGTACGCTTTTGAAAAAGCTCTGCCCGCTTTGTGCGCCGCCGTGAGCATATTGCCGCGCGCAGTCGTGTCTCCGCCGAATGCGTTTTCTATATTATCGAAAATCAGCTTTACGGCGTCGACCGCGTCGCTGCGCGTATATTTGTTACCGCCGCGACCGATATACGCCTCCACTGCGTGAGTGAGCGCGTCCATACCGGTCGAGGCAACTATATGCGGCGGCAAAGATTCGGTTATACCGCCGTCGAGCACGGCATACGACGGGATCAACGGAAAATCGTTGATCGCGTACTTATGCCGCGTTGCGGAATCGACGATGACCGCCGCGAGCGTGGTCTCGCTGCCCGTGCCCGCAGTCGTCGGCACGGCTATCAGAAGCGGGATCTTTTTGCCGACCTTCAGTATGCCCTTGAGCGCGCCGAGCGTTTTGTTCGGTCGTGCAACGAGCGCGCCTACGCCTTTGGCGCAGTCCATCGGCGAGCCGCCGCCGACGGCTATTATGCAATCGCATCCGGTTTTTTTATAAAGTTCGAGCGCGGCGTAAACGTTGTCGGTAGTGGGGTTTGCCACAACTTCGTCGTATACGGAGTATTCGATACCCGCGGCTTTAAGTCCGTTTTCCAACCCCGACGTAAGCCCGAGCGCGCGCACGGTCTTATCGGTCACTATAAGCGGCGCATGCTTGCCCTCGCGCGCGAGCACGCTCGGTATCTCGCTCACCGCGTCTATTATTTTAGGGTCTTTATACGGCAACAACGGCAACGCCGCCTTGAGCACGAATTGAAATATTCTGCAATACGCCGCTTTGAATACGTTTACACCGCGGTCGCCGCTCATGAACACGGAAAACGCGAGCAGTATTTGCGCGGGATAGTACGTTGCGAGGCAAACTATCCGCGGCGCGGCGAGATCGCCGCCGAACATGTTTATAAGCAACGACAAGTCGGAGATCAAAAACAGTACGCTGCCCACCGCGATCACTACGCTTATTGCCGTACGTTCGCGCAAGCCGCACAACGCCTTACCCACCATAAGCGCGAGTATAAACGAATAAACCGCGCATACGACTTCCATTGTCACGCTGCCGAAATCGAACACGGGCGCGAGCGTTATCAGCAACACCGCAGGCGTGAATATGCAAAGCGCAGCCAAAACGTCCGCGGGACGAAAACCGTACAGACAATAGTACGCCGCTATGTAAAACACGTGCGCCGCCGCAAAGAACGCCGCGCCGATAATAAAATACAGATCGCCCGATATGTAATTCGTTACGTCACCCGCTACCGAAAACGCGAGCGCGGCGAGCATAAGCGATATAAACGATTTCTTCGCGCCGCGCTTAAGCGCGTAAACGAAACCGAATATCCCGCCCGCCAAAAAGCACAAACTCGACGCGCTTTTAAGCGCCCAGCTCGGCGAAATAATCAAAAACACGTCGAGAACCACGACCGCAACGAACGCCGCCGCACTCAACCACAATGCTGTTTTTTTGAAAACGCTTTCTCTCATATCGCTCCCTCCGAAAGTTTCTCGCAGTATTTTTTCAGGTTATCGGTTATGCTCGAAAGCGAACGGTAAAACATTGCGCGCTCATTGTCCGTCATGTCCGCACTGCCCGCGGCTACCGCGCGGCGCGATTTCTCGTCTATGTACGCCGCCACCTCTCTCCCGCCGTCCGTAAGCCTGATATGCGAATTGTACTTGGCGGAATCGTATTCCACGTACCCTTTATCGCGAAGCACGGTAAGCGCGCGCGATACCGCCGCTTTGTCCTCGTACATGCGGCTCGCAAGCTCGCCAGCCGTAAGCCCGTCCGCGCTCTCGGCAAGATAATAAACGCACATGACGTGTACGCTCTTTAATCCGTATCCGCGCATCTCATAGCTCTTTATCCGCTGTATGATCCGATAAAGCCGCAGTACGGACCCCGTAAAATTCTCGAATATCTTTTCCATAAACAACCCTCGTCGATTAGTCAACGGTTTCATTATATATACGGCGCGTGCTTATGTCAAGTATTTTTGTTGATTTATCAACGATTTCGCGCGTTTCGTGCGGAGTGCGCGAAACGGAAACAAAAAACTGCCGCCGTACGCGACAGTTTATCTGTTTAATAATGTTTTACCGTCTCGGACGGGGCGCGCCGGGGCGGCGCGGTCTGCCCGAATGCGGCGCGGGACGTCTGTGCGCGGGTCTGCGACGCGACGAGGCTTTGCGCTTTTTGACGGGACGTTTCTGCACGGGCGCGGACGCGGGTTTGGGCGGCGGTATAGCCGCTTGCGTCGCGGGCGTCATTACGTAAACCTGTTTGTCCTTGACGGAATAGAACACGCCGTTTGCGAGCGCGATAAACTCGTTGCCTATCGTGGGCGACGGATCGCGCATTTCGGACATTTGATACATCTCGGGCGTTATGTTCTTGACTTGTTCTTTTTCTTTTTCCGCTTCCTTGGCGCGGCGATCCAGCTCCGCTTCCTTGGCGCGTATTTCCTTTTCAGCTATCTCGCGGCGCATGCGCTCAAGCTCGTCCTCGAGCTTGCGATAACGCTCGCGGTCGCGGTCTATTTCGGAATTTCCTCCGTAATAAACGGGCGGAACGTTCTGCACGGGCGGCACTACCGTCTGCGGGATAACGCTCTGCGGCACTACGGTGTGCGCCGGCACGTTTTTCTCTTGCGCAAGCGATACTGTGAGCTTATTCACAAGATCGCGCATGCTTTCAAGCTCCGCCTTGAGCCTATCCACTTCCTTATTGCTTTCGGGTTGCGGCTTAGCGGCGAGTTGCGCTTGCTGCATTTGCTGCGCCTGTTGAGCCTGCTGCGCTTGCTCCATCATAAGCTGTGCGCGGCGCATCATTTCGCGCGCCTCTTGCGCCTCGGCGTTGGCGGTTGAAGCAGCCTGCGCCTCGAGCTTGATCTTTTCGGCGCGAACGCGCTCCTGTTCGAGCCGCGCTTGCTCCATCATGAGCCGAGCTTGTTCGAGCATGGCTTTCGCCGCTTCTGCGTCACCGTTCTGCGCGGGAGCGGCTTGCGGCGCGGGAGCGGCCGGCATTTCTATAACGACGGGTTGCGGCGCGGGAGCGACGGGCTGTTCGACCGCCGCGGGCGCTTGCACTACGATCGGCTCGGATCGCAGCTGTTCGGTCTGTGCCTGCAAGTTTTTCGCCTGTTCCATCATCGCGCGAGCCTCGGCGATTATTCCTTCCGCCTCTGTCGCGCCCTCGAGCTTCGCTTGCTCGCGGTCTTGCTCTCGCAAAAGCTGCTCGAGCTGATCGTCCAAATATTCGCCTATATGCGCTTGCGCCATTTCTTCCGCGCGGCGCTCGGTATCCTGTTCGTCTATGAGCTGCTCGAGCTGATCGTCGAGATACTGCCCTATCTGCTCCTGCACCTGCGCTTCCACCGAATCGACGGGCGCAACGTGCGCAGGCTCTGAAAACTCGTTTATGAGCGCGTCCAACTTAGCGTCTGCATCGGTATAATCGAACGAATCGTGTGCATAATTACCGTTGCCGAAATTAGGCTGCGCGCCGAAATCTTCCGCGCCGTACATCGGAGTCGCTATCACGTCGCCGCCGTCATATGCGGGGGGCGGAGTCGCTATCACGTCGCCGCCGTCGTATGCGGGGGGCGGTGTCGCTATCACGTCGCCGTCGTCGTATGCGGGGGGCGGTGTTGCTATCGAATCGCCGCCGTCATATGCGGGGGGCGGTGTCGCTATCACATCGCCGCCGTCGTATGCGGGGGGCGGTGTCGCTATCACGTCGCCGCCGTCGTATGCGGGGGGCGGTGTCGCTATCACGTCGTTTGCTGCGGAAGAATCCGAAACAACAAAATCGGCATCGAACACGATGGGCGGCTCGGTGCCCTCTATTGTTTGTTCGCCGAGGTTTTTGTTGTCTTGATTGTTTGCCATAATTTACCCGCAATAAACCCTTCTTTATATTACATAATACAATATTCGTCGCAAAATGTCAATAGCTTTTGCAATATTTTAGAAATATAGATATTTTATATTCGGACGGTAAGTTTTATACATGCCGGTTCATAGCGGCATGCGCGCAGCGCATTGTCGGCTTGACGCCGCATTTTCGTAAACAGCTCAAAATAAAATTATAAAGCGCAGCCTTATCGTAGCGGAAAAGCTTGCAATAAATCAGCCTATGGCTGCCGTTAAAACATTAGGGTGTCGCGCAGCTCGCCCAGATACCACGACGGTCCGTCCATGACGATGCGGTCGAATTTCTTTTTCATTTTTTCGGAAATGCCCAAAACATAGAAATACGGAAGCACGTTGTAGAAGTATTCGGGGTCTTGCTCTATGAGCGTTTCCAACCTATCCTTTTCGGCTTGAACGAGGAATGTTTTGAACGCGTCGATCTCGCCGTAATACTTAAGATCCTCCGCGCTGCGTATATCTATCATGCGCGACAAGAAAAACAGCACGACTATGCAAACGACGAGCGACACGGCGTACGCAACGCCGCTGTCCCAAGTCGACATAAAGATCACAGCCATGCCCGGCAAACCGCTCCACAAAGTAAAAAACGGATACATCATATACTGCGCCGCAGTGCCGTGCTTTGCCAATTCGTCGCGGGCAAAACGCAAAACCAGCACGCCGGCGAACGGGAAAATTCCCGCAACGTAGCCCGCGCTGTTGTTCGCAATACCAAGTATGACTGTGACAACGGCGAGCAAAGCTATGGCGAGCGCGGTGCACGATATATATAACCTTTGCGACAGTTTTGAGGGCACGCGCTCGGCGTTACATTCGCAACCCGCGGTAAAGCTTTCGTAACACTTATCGTACGAGCTTTCGGCGGCAAGCGTGTAAAAGACTTCCCCGTCCGCAAACAATCCGTTAAACAGTTCGCACTCATCCTTGAACGTATCCGCATCGAACGCGCCTTGCTCGGGCGGCTCGATGTCTTTGAGCTTAGTCAGTTTAAGCCCGCGTTTGCAGTCTTCCTCTATGGAAACGAACCCGCGCGACGCCCAATAGAGCATGATCGCCGAAAATATATCGCGCGAATCGGCGCTTTTGCCGCTGTACTTGAGCATAACGTCGATCGGCGACGCGCCGCGCGGAGGATAATACGTAACGGGCCGCACGGCGCGGCGTCTGTCAACCGCGCCTTTAATAATACACGCGATAGGCAATATCAGCACGAGCAGCGCAAAAACCAAGCATATAACGGATGCGGCGCTCATAACAAACCTCCTTCCGTGCCTTTATACCAAGCGGGAAGCGCGGCGGGTCTCAGTTTTTTTGCGGTGAACGGCTTTATGCCGAATGCGTACAAATACGGCAGCGCGGCGTAGTAATCTACGTCGCCGGCAGTAGCGCGCCATAAAAATTTACGGTAGTTCACAAGATCGGAATAATCGGAAAGATTGTTCTTTTCGCGGTAGTCTACGAACTGTATCAGCACGAACGAGCCTAAAAACAGCATTACCGACGCGGCATACGATATACCGAGCGGATCGAAACTCCATGTCGTCATGCCGATCAACGCGCCTATCGGCGCGCCCAGCCACATCGAGCACCAGACCATGCGGAACGGCAGCGGTATCTCGCGCATGAACCGAAGCACGAAAAATCCGAGCATTGCTATAAACGGGAATATGATCGCCGCGCCTACGCCGTCCAGCGTGAACCACAGCGCGGCTATAAACAACGGCGCGATCGATAAAACGGTGGTAAACACTTTGAGCGCATAATGCACAGACGAATACACTCCGTCGTCCTCGCGCACCGAAAACGATTTGTTGATTTCGTTCCAATCTTTCCTTTTTACAAGCGAACGGTTAATATCCACCGTAACTCTTTTCTTTATGCCGAACACTTTGTTAAAAAGTCTGCGCTCGCGCACGTACGTGCCGCGATCGAAAAACACGGCTTTGGGCGAATCGTGATCGGGCATGGTCGATTTTTTAACGAGCGTCACTCGGCGCGCGTCCACATACTCGACGCTTATCAATCCGCGCTCCGCCCAATGCACTATAAGCGCGCGTGTCAGTCGCGACGGGTACGTCTTACCTATGAATATACGTTGAACGTCGAGCGGAGAAAAACCTTTCTTCAGCTCGCGCACTTGTTCGCGCTTTACGTTGCGCATGGCGCGACAACCGAAAAACAGGGCAAGCCCCGCAACCGATGCGATACAGCCGTAAACAAGTCCCGCGAAAATATAATATACATATTCGGGCGCACAGATCAGCACGTTCATTCTCCGCGTATCTCCGCATTGGGCACGAACCGCCGCGCAAGCGACAGATAATACTCGAGCGTCTCCGTAGACGGCGAGGTCAAAAGCTTGCTCGGCACGGTGTCGCGCATGACGAATTTTTGCAAATAGTATCTGTCCGCGCCCTCGACGAGCTGCGCCGCCCCCTCTATGCTCTTGCCGTCGAACAATTCGGCGGCTACGGTAGTGCGGAACTCGTACGCTACCCCCGATCCCTTGATCGTAGCTATAGACCGTTCTATGCGCGACATATCCAAATCGGCAATACCCGCAGTCTCGGCATAACGCTCGGGCGCATTCTTTATATCCATGGCAACATAATCCAATAAGCCTTGCGCGTACAGTCGTTCGAGCGCATCGGGCGCATACCCGTTGGTATCGAGCTTGACGAGATAGCCGAGTTCTTTTATCTTGCCCAACAGCCTGTCGAGATCGGAATATAACGTCGGCTCGCCGCCGGTCACGCACACGCCCTCGAGCACGCCGCGGCGTTTTTCCAAAAACGCGAATATCTCGCTCTCGTCGTAAATATCGACCGCACCGGACACAAGCTCGCTGTTATGACAGAACGGGCAGCGGAAATTACAGCCGGGCACGAACAGTGTGCACGCCGTATGCTCGGGATAGTCCAACAACGTGAGCTTTTGCAATCCGCTTATTTTTATAAACATCGTCGCGCCTCCGTGATTTTCAGCCGTACGGATAATATTATACTTCCGAACGGCGAATTTGTCAAACGTTCGATTTGACGATAACGCCGCTGCATATCTATCGCAATATCCGCGTCGGGTCGTTGCGTATCGCGATCGCTATTCGTTCTCGGCGATTTGCCGAATAAACTCTATCGCGTCGATCTCGCCCGAGTCTATAAGCAACAGTTTGTCGTTGTACTCGTCCACCGTATAGACCGCGCATTCGATCATGTATTCGAGCATGCGCGGCGAAACGAGACTGCCCGCGAAAGACGACGTCATGCGGAAAACTATCATGCCGCTTTGAACGTCGAGATCGAAACTGCCGTCGGTGAGCGAATAATTTATCTGCCCTACCGCGACTGCGGCGTCGCGTATTTTTTCGGGTCTTATGTAAAACTGCTGCGGCGACAGCAATACGATCAACTGCTTTTCCTCGTCGACAGAGAGCTTGAAGTACATCGGCAAGTCGTCGCCCGAGTACGCGAATCCGTACGTGTTTTCGTCTTCTTTTCCGTAACTCAGCCCCATTTCGTTCATTGCCGAAAGCAGCGCTTCCCGCGCCGTTTGCGCACCGTTCATCATCGCCTCCCGTTGCCGAACAGTTCGGCAAAACGCGAAACGGTCAAGCGACCGAGCGCAACGTCGAACAGTTTGTCGTTATACTCGTCGGTGATCACGAGCGCGTACGCGAGCATTCGGTACAAAGCCTCTTTGCCGAGCAAACTGTCGTAATACCCCGACGTCACGCGAAAACGCAGTCTGCCGCGCAATCGGTCGAAATCGAAACTGCCGTCGGCGAGCGAAAAATTTACCATGCTCGCAGCAAGCGCAACGTCGTCGCGACCGCGCTCGGGTACGGAAAAAGGACACTCGCACAGCATGACGAGCACGCGGTTTTCGGGCGACAGCCTAATGCTCACGGGTATGTGCAAGTCCTCGCCCACGCTCGTAAATTCCATGCGGTACTCGTCGTCGAACGCGGCATACTTAACGCCCAGCTCGTCGCACATTTGTTTCGTTGCGGCGTAAACCGCCTTTGTTCTTCTGTCGTCCATAATCAGTCTTTATTCCCCGCCGCGCCGCGAGCCTGCTGCAAAAAGCGCGCGAGCGATTTAGCCGAATCGAATACGATAACCACGTCTTTCGACGCATTGAGCACGCCGCCGAATTTTTCAAAGCCTTGCGGTATATCGCGCGCATCCGCAAATTCGAGCTTCGCACCCGAGCGCAAAAGCGTGACCGCCGTCGCGTTTATCGCCGCGGCGAGGTTTTTCGCAAGCCCCACGTTGCACAGATTTTTCACTTCCTGCGGCACCGTCTCGTAAGCGTCTTTCAGTTCTGCGTACAGCTCGTCGCGTTCTTTGACCGAACCGAGCGCGGAGATCCTGCGGTACAGCTCCACTCGCACCGCGGCGTCGCAATAGTCCTTCGGTATGACAGCCGAAAAATCGACGCGCATGTTCGGGTCTTTTCTCGCGTGCACCGCCGCGCCCTTAAGTTCCGCCACCGCATCTTGCAAAAGTTTGCAGTACATGGCATAACCGACGCTGACCATGTGCCCGTGCTGTTCCGCGCCGAACACGTTGCCCACGCCGCGTATGCGCATGTCTTGCTCCGCTATCTTTACGCCGCTGCCGAGATCGGTATATCGCGCAACGGCGTCCAGCCGTTCCATAGCCTGAGGCGTGAGCTTTACGCCGCTGCCGTAAGTAAAGTACACCTGCGCAACGCGGTCGGATCGCCCCACTCTGCCCTTCAACTGATAGAGCTGACTCAAACCCATGTTTTCCGCGCCGTAAACTATCATCGTGTTCGCATTGGGAATATCTATACCGTTTTCTATTATAGTAGTGGCGACGAGCACTTGCGCCTTGCCCGCCGCAAAAGTTTCGACCGCCGCCGTCATTTGTTTCTTGTCCATTTGCCCGTGCGCATACGTCACCTTGACGCCGTTCATGAGCGAAGACAACCGCCCCGCATACTCGGCGATACCGGGCGCGCCGCGCCCGACAACGTAATTGTACACGACGAACGCCTGCCCGCCGCGCGCTATCTCGCGCGTTATCGCGTCGACTGCGAGCGCGTCGCTGTACTCGGTAACGTATACTTGCGCGGGCAGTCTGCCGGTAGGCGGAGTCTCGAGCATACACACGTCGCGCATGCCCGAAAGCGCCATATGCAGCGTGCGAGGAATGGGCGTAGCCGACAGCGTAAGAACGTTGACTTCGGTGCGGAGATTTTTGATCTTTTCTTTATCGGACACGCCGAATTTCTGTTCCTCGTCGAGTATGAGCAGTTCCAAGTTTTTGAACTTGACCTTGCCGCTCAACAGCTTATGCGTGCCGCAAACGATGTCCACCGATCCGTCCGCAAGCCCGTCGAGAGTTTTCGCCTCGTTGCCTTCCACGCGCGAGAACGCCGCGACGTTTACGCCGAACTTTTCCATGCGCTCTTTTGTGGTGTTGTAGTGTTGGTGACACAATACGGTCGTAGGCGAAAGAAAAGCCACCTGCCCGCCTTCGCTGATCACCTTGAACGCTACGCGCAGCGCGACCTCGGTCTTGCCGAAACCGACATCGCCGCAAACGAGCCTATCCATGATCTTGCCCGATACGAGATCGTCTACGCATGCGTCCACTGCCGATAATTGATCGTCGGTCTCGCTGAACGGAAAATCCGCGGCAAACTCGTCGCAAAGCGCGCTGTCCGCGCGGTATTTCTTGCCTTTGGCGTTTTCGCGCTTGGCGTAAAGTTCCAACAGATCGAACGCCATCGCCTTGAGCTTGGATTTGACCCGAGTTTTAGTGCGCTCGAACTCCGCGCCGCCGATCTTGTTTAGCTTGGGCGGGGTATCGGTAAAATCGTACTTGCTGAGTCGACCCATGTTTTCCACGGGCACATACAGAGTATCGCCGCCGGCGTACCGCACGGTTATATAATCGCGTTCGTACCCGCCGAAATCGACCGCGCCCACCGCCTCGCAAATCCCTATGCCGTGCGTTTCGTGCACAACGTAATCGCCCGGCTTGGGCAGTTCTTTCATGCCCGTGCGCCGTATCGACTCGAACGGATCGCGCTTGATCCCGACGTTGCGCATGCCTATTACGACTGTATTTTCGGCAAAGAACACCCCGCCGTCCGCCGTGGGCGTTATATATTCCACATCGTAGCACTCGAGATCGTCGAGCGATTTTTTTACGTCCGCGCCGATAAACACGCGCATGCCGCGACTGCGCCATGCCGAAATATCGTCGATAAGCCCCGCAAAATTCTTGCCGTATGCGGGCAGGTCGAGGCTCTTGAACTTAAACAACCGCTCGGGCGCGAAAAATCTGTTCGCCGAATCGAACGAATGAAAGCACAGCGCGCAATTTTTGCTCGGCGGCTCGGGCACGAGATTGCCGTCCGCGCACAGCGGAGCTTCGCCCGCTTCTATAAGGCGTTTGCTTCGCGCCGCATGCTCGCGGTAAGCGAACATGCAGTTATCGTAAACCGTTTTCGCTTCCTCTATGATAACGGGCATGCCGCAAAACTCGTCGAGAGTGGTGTGCGGCAGCAACGGCAGAACGGTCTGCTCGCCGTCGGCGTCGCCGTTTTTCAATCGCTCCGCGAGCCTGTGCTCGACGGGTATGCCCGACGCGGATTTGCGCTTTTCGCCGAGTTTGACGAGCGCGTCGAACGCCGCGTATTTATCGCTCGAAACAAGTTCCGTCGCGGGATACGCCGCAAACTCCGAAATATTCACGCCCGCGGTCTGAGTAACTATATCGAGCGTGCGTATTCGCTCGCACTCGTAACCGAAAAACTCGATGCGCGCCGCTCTGCCGTCGGGAGTGCAAATATCCACTATGTCGCCGCGCACAGCGAACCGCGACGGTTCGTCGACGTGCCCGCAACGCGTGTACCCCGCGCGTACGAGCGCCGACGTAAGCTCGGCGGTCTTGTAGCTTTTCCCGACCGAAAATACCGTTGTCGCGGACAGAACATCCGCGCGCGTCGGAATGATCTGCATTAACGCTTCCGCCGTGGTAACTACAACGTTGCACGCGCCGCTCGCTATTTTATACAGCGCGCGCAAGCGTTGCCCGTCGCGTTCCGCACCCGCCGCGAGCAACACGTTGTTTTTTGGCATCAAAAGCTCCGCCGTCGGAAAATGCAACGACAGTTCCACATACGCTGTGCGCGCGGAAAGCACGTCGGGGCATACGTACGTAAACCCGTCGAGCCCGCAACAAAAAAGCCGCGCGTCCGATTTGGTCAACCCGAATACGGACGTGCGCGCGCCGCTTTTGACCGCGCCGAGCGCCTCGCCCGTTTCGCCGTCAAACTTGTTTATCAGTTCGCTTATACTAAGCATTGTTTACCGTTGCGGTCAGCTTATCCCAAGCCTTTCCTTCCGCCCAATCGGCGGCGAACTCGCACGCAAGAGTTATCGACGCGTCGATAACGGCGCGCTCCGACGCATGGATATGCGACAGCACATAATCGGCGAGCGCCATGAAATTCGGCTTTAAGCCCGTACCTATTCGCACTCGCGCAAACTCTGTCGAGCCTAACTTGTTCACGATGTCGCGCATACCGTTGTGAGTGCCGGCGGAACCGTCGAGCCGCGCGCGCACAGTGCCTTTATGTATGTCTATATCATCGTACATAACGAGAATATCCCGCGGAGCTATTTTATAGTACCGCGAAAAATACGCCACCGCGTCGCCCGACAAATTCATATACGTCAGGGGTTTTATAAGTATGACTTTGTTGTCGCCCGAGCCTACGTCCGTAACGAGCGCGTTGTTCTTTTTGCCGAAGACGGGCGCGCGAAAGCGCTCGGCGAGTTCGTCGAGCGCCATAAAGCCCACGTTGTGATAAGTGTCGGAATATCCGTCGCCCGGGTTGCCGAGCCCCGCTATCAGCTTCACGCCTTATTCGAGCGCGGCGTTGAGCTTAGCCACAAGCTCGTCAACGTCGTTACCGTGCGCCGCAGCCGCTTCGCGCACGGTCTCACCGCGCGAAATGGGGCAACCCAAGCAGTGCATGCCCATATCGAAGAACGCCTGCTGCAGTTTCTCGTTTTCGGGATCGAGGCAGATCACCTCGTAGATCGTCATATCCGCATTGACCTTTTCCATAATTATCTCCTTTTCGGCGCTGCGCCGAACGTTTGTTATTTATCGGTATCGGGTAGAAACATCAAACCTTAAAAGCTTTTTTAAGCTCGTCGAGCGCGGTAAGCCCTATGAACTTGCCGATAAGTTCTCCGCCGTCGTACAGCAAAAGCGTGGGAATGCTCGTAATGCCGAACCGCGGCGTCACCTCGTCGTCCTCGTCGACGTTGATTTTGATAAGCTTTACGTCGGTCGTTTCGGCGAGTTCTTCGGCGATCGGCGACTGCGCGCGGCACGGACCGCACCAGCTCGCCCAAAAATCGACGAGCGTTTTGCCCGTGGAAATAAGTTCTTCAAATTCGTCGTTTGCGGGGTTGTGAATGACCATGATTTAATTCTCCTTCGGATATTTTTATTTTTGCCTGACTTCGCTTTTATTATTTACAGGTTTGCGAGTTCTTTCATTGCCTCGAGATATATCTCGTAGTTTTTGAACAACTGCGCAACGGGAAAATTCTCGTCGGCACGGTGCATGTTTATGTCTATGTCGAGCGGCGTGCAACCGAACGCTACGGCATTGGGCAGTTCTCGCGCGTACGTGCCTCCGCCCGTTTTGAGCGGTTCGGTCATGTCGCCGGTTATGCGCCTGTAAACGCCGAGCAACGCCTTGATGAGCGGCGAATCTTTATCTACGTACAGATTTTCGTGGTAGTCGAGCACGGTATACTCGCAACCGAGCTTTTCTTTTATTTTCGACGCAACGGCGTCGGGCTTGACGCCGAGCGGCAAGCGGAAATCGACCACGATGTTGAGCTTGCCGTCCGCAACGTCGACATGCGACATGCACATCGTAAGATCGCCGCTCTTTTCGTCGTCCGTATAAATTCCGAGCTTTTGCGCGGCGAGCGGCGTGCACATATATTCGTAAATTTTCGGTAAAAAATTCGATCCGATAACGTCGTTGTGCGCGTTCAAAAAGCAAATCAGCTTCCACAGCGCGCTGTCGCCCTTCTCGGGCGTGGATGCGTGCTCCGCAGTGCCGTTCGCTATGATCTCGAGCGTTCGCGCGGTATTAAGCTCGAAATCGGTCGGGCTTGCGCCCATGGAGATCAACTCGTTCACTGCGGGCGCTGTTTTGAAAATGTCGCTCGTGAGCTTTCCGCCGCATGCGGACGCAAGCGCGGTTTCCAACGCGCTGCCCGAAACGACGCGCGCCGTCGCTCTGTCCGGCACGGCGTTGAAACATTCCGCTCCGGTCACGGCGGCGATATTGTTCAAAAGCTCTTTATCGGCAAACTCGAACCGAATGTGCGAGATGCCCTTTTCGCTGTTTATAACAGGGAACTCGGAATCGGGCACAAACGACGTCGCGGGGACTTCTCCGCCCGTTTCGAGATAACGCCGTATGCAAGAACTGCCGCGTTCCTCGTCCGCCCCGACTATTATCCGCACTCTGCGTTTCAGTTTGACGCCGCTGTCTTTAAGCTGTTTGAGCGCGTGCAAGCAGACTACGACCGCGCCCTTGTCGTCGCCTACGCCTCTGCCGTAAACCTTTCCGTTTTCCTCGATCATCTTGAACGGCGGCGTAGTCCAGCCGTTGCCCGCCGGCACAACGTCGAGATGTCCCAAAACGCCTATGCACTCGCCGCCGTCGCCGTACTCCGCGTACGCGCAAGCGTTGTCTATATTCTCCGCTTTTAACCCGTACTCGCGCGCCTTGGCTACAAACCACTCGAGCGCGCGCTTGCACTCCGCGCCGTACGGCGCGTCGGCAGTCGGCGCGGAATATACGCTCGGTATAGCCACAATATCCGCGAGGTCGTTCAACAATAACTTTTCGTTCATAAAACTTCCTTTTTGCTTGCCTTTTCGAGACAAAAGCATTATACTTAAGTCGGTAGTATTATAGCACCGATTTTCATTTATGTCAAGGAGACTGACCCGATATGGTTCGCACACGATTCGCACCCAGCCCCACCGGCTATTTACACATCGGCGGCTTGCGCACCGCGCTCTACGCCTATCTGTTCGCCAAAAAGAACGGCGGCAAGTTTATCCTTCGCATAGAAGACACAGATCAGACCCGCGAGGTCAAAGGCGCGGTCGATATCATTATTTCCGCATTGAACAAAGCGGGCATGACGTATGACGAAGGTCCTATAGCGGGCGGCGATTACGGTCCGTACGTGCAGTCGCAGCGCAAAGAGATCTATCTCGAATATGCGCAAAAACTTTTGGACAGCGGCGACGCATACTATTGCTTTTGCACCAAAGACCGTCTCGAACAAATGCACAAGGACGGCGCGACCAAGTACGACAAACACTGCCTGCGCATGAGCAAGGCGGAGATCGAGGAGCGCATAGCGCGCGGCGAACCGTACGTCATTCGTCAGAACATACCCGAACACGGCTCGTCTACATATCACGACGAGGTGTTCGGCGACGTGACCGTGGACTATAAAGACCTCGAGGACAATATCCTCATAAAATCGGACGGCATGCCCACGTACAATTTCGCCAACGTGATAGACGATCATCTCATGGGCATAACGCATTGCATACGCGGCGTGGAATATCTCATGTCCACCCCGAAATACAATCTGTTATACGACGCGCTCGGCTGGGAACGCCCCGTATATATCCACCTTCAGCCTATCATGCGCGACGCGACGCATAAGTTGAGCAAACGCGACGGCGATGCGGGTTTCGAGGACTTTTTAGCCAAGGGATTTCTGCCCCATGCCATAGTGAACTATATAGCTTTGCTCGGTTGGAATCCCAAGAATAACCGCGAAAAACTTTCAATGGACGAGCTTATAGAGAGCTTCTCCATCGACGGTTTGCAAAAATCCTCGTCCATATTCGACGAGACCAAAATGCGTTGGCTCAACTCTCTGTACGTAAAAGAAATGACCGCGGACGAGTTCCACGCCGCGGCAAAACCGTTCTACGACAAGTACCGACCGAACAAGAATATAGATTACCGTTATCTATCCGAGCTTTTGCAGCCGCGCGTAGAGGTGTTCTCGGACATTAACGAGCGCACGGAGTTCTTGGATGCGTTCGATTTCTCCGCCGACACGCCGTTCGACTTTTCGCTGTTTGCCAATAAAAAATGGAAGACCGACGCAGGCATGGCTCGCGACATCATAGACGAGTGCATAGCCGCGACGGAATGCGACGACGTTGACCGCGCGGAAAAACTCGAAAAGATCGCCGAGGCGCACTCGCTCAAAAAAGGTCAAGTACTGTGGATATACCGCATCGCGCTCACCGGCGCGGCGGCGACCCCCGGCGGCGGCGACGAGATGATCAAACTTTTCGGCAAACCCGAAGCGTTAAAAAGACTGCGGCACGTAAAACAATGCCTATACGATAATTAAGAATTATGAATTCGGAATTATTCAGCCGCTTCGCGGCATTAAAGCCCTCTCCTTTGGAGAGATCCGAGGAACGCGGGCGGGAAAGGTTGCCGCACGTGAAGAATCTCAACCTTAAATAGGAGCATCATGAAAAAGCAAATACACACAAGCGGCGCGCCCGAGGCGATAGGTCCGTACTCCCAAGCGATAATTTGCGGCGATACGCTTTACGCGTCGGGACAGATCCCTATCGATCCGACGAGCGGTAAGATAGAAAGCGACGACATAACCGAGCAAGCGCACCGCGCTATGAAAAATGCGGGCGCGGTTCTCGCCGCGGCAAAGCTCGGCTACGACGACGTTGTAAAAACTACCGTATATCTCGCCGACCTCGGCGATTTCGGAACGGTCAACGCCGTATACGGCGAATACTTCCGTGCGCCCTATCCCGCGCGAAGCTGCGTGCAAGCGGCGGCGCTGCCGCGCGGTGCAAAAATCGAAGTCGAGATCATCGCGCGCATTAAATAAAGCTTGACAACAACGCGAATCGGCGGTATACTGTGAATATGAAAGCGACAAACAAAACTGTAATGACAATAATCGTATCGGCGCTGTCCGTATTTTTCGTGCTATTGATAGTGGCGCTCATAGTCAACGTGGTGCGGCTGTCGGCGGCGAACAAGCGGCTCGCCGCGCTTAAGGCGCAAGAGGCGCAGCTCGATGCGATAATCTCCGAAAACGACGATTACATCGATTATTGCCAAACGCCCGAGTTCATAGAGGACTACGCGCGCGACTACTTGGATATGATATATCGCAACGAGATACCCGTCGAGGTCAAATAGTGCGCGCGGCGATAGACGTCGGCTCTAACTCCGTTCGGCTCGGGCTGTCCGACGGCGAAAAGTATTCGACGATAACCAAGCTTGCCGACGGCTTGAACGCGAGCGGGGCGTTATCCCGAGACGGCGCGGAACGCTCGCTCCGCGCGATAAGCGAATACGTAAAAAAAGCGACGGACACAGGTTGCCGCGCTTGCGATATAAAAATCTTTGCGACCGAAGCGGTGCGGCGCGCACGCGACGGCGCTTTATTTTGCGACAAAGTTAAAACGGCTACGGGCATATCGGTTACCGTGCTCTCGCCCGAGGACGAGGCGAGATACGCGCTTCTCGGCGCGAAAAAACCGAGCGGCGCGGTATCGGTATGCGATCTCGGCGGCGGGAGCATGGAGCTTATAAGCTCGTTCGACGGCGTTACGCCCGAATACGTAAAAAGCCTTCCGCTCGGCGTGGTCGTGCTCAAAAACACGTTCGACGGCGACTACCGCAAAGCGATAGACGCAGCGCCCGCGCTCGTCGCCGAATACGGCGAAACGAAAAATTACCCGCTCGTCATGATCGGCGGCAGTGCATGCTCTATCGCCGCAGCCGAAAAAAACCTGCGTTGCTACGACAAGACCGCCGTAAACGGCGCGTACATATCGGCGGCACGGCTGGACGAACTCATGCCTATGCTTTTAAGCCCTAAACTGTCCGTGTTTCGCCCCGTGTGCGCGAAACGCGCAGACACGCTACCGTACGGCGCGATAATAATCCAAGCCCTGCTCAATCACATAGGCGCGCGCGGCTTCTACGTATCCGATTCCGACAACCTCGACGCCGCGCTTAACATGAAATAACACCGAACAGCGAACCCGCTCTCGATCGAGAGCGGTTTTAATTTGGATTATAATTTTCCACGGTTATACGAAAGAGAATTAAAAACAGAATTTTCTTTTGTGTAACGATCCTCGATTCGCACTATTTTTTCGGCGTCGTTATATTCTCGTTTTGCAAATTCGTTGCCGCATCCCGCCAAACCTATTGTGACGCACATAATCAGGCAGATCGTAAAATCGTAAAAACTTTTTTCATCTGAACTATTCTCCGTTAAATGTATGATCGCAAATACGCCGTAAAAAAGCAAGGGCGATAAAGCGTACTTTCCGTAGGGAATATAAAAAGCGAAGGATTTTTAAATTCTTCGCTTTTTATAATTGATGATAAATTGTAATTTATTTGTTGCTATCGATATGTGGCTCATCGAATAATATTTTCAAATCAACGTCTCGGCAATCATATCCGACAATTTTCAATCGGTTTAATCCATTCGTTAAAGAAACGGTTTTTGTCGCTTTTTGTTCATTGGGATCGTTTTGCGAACATTCAAGTAAAACGGTTATATTATTATCGGCATCGATATAAACAACTTTTGCATTACCTCTTGAAATCTTCAAATCGATTTGTATTTCCGAATCTGCATTTCCTTCGAGAATTTTCTTCCATAAGGTTTGCCGTCCGTCGAATTTTGAAACCGTAAGAGAATATCCGCCGTCTATGGAATTAAAAACAGAATTTTCTTTTGTGTAACGATCCTCGATTCGCACTATTTTTTCGGCGTCGTTATATTCTCGTTTTGCAAATTCGTTGCCGCATCCCGCCAAACCTATTGTGACGCACATAATCAGGCAGATCGTAAAAATCGTAAAAACTTTTTTCATCTGAACTATCCTCCGTTAAATGTATGATCGCAAATACGCCGTAAAAAAGCAAGGGCGATAAAGTATTGCTCCTTGCTTTTCGTCACTGCGATATACGCCGTAAGCCGCGCTTTTCCGAAGTTAAGTTATTGTATTTTTGCTCCGCAGCTTGTACAGAACGCCGAATCGGGGTCGTTCTTTGTGCCGCAATTCGGACAGAACACCGTGGGCCGAGCCGCTTTGGGTTCGCCGGCTACTACGGGCATAGGTGCGCCGCAGCCGATGCAGAACGCCGCGTCGGCGTCGTTTTGAGCGCCGCACTTGGCGCATTTTTTGCCGCCCGCCGCGGAGTCGCTTTTAGGGGCTTGCTCGGCGTCGGGCACAAGCTCGCGGTAGAATTCCGCATATGCCATGAGACGGTAAGGCGTGATCCAATAATACAGTATTCCGAAAGTAAACAGCGCGAGTATATCCCAACCGATAAAGCTGAAGTCCAAGCAGAACAATCTCCACTTATTCCCTTTCATTATCTCCATCGAACGCTTACGCGCGTCGTTGGCTTCCATTTTCGGATTGTCGCACATAACGAAATACGTCATGGCATACGAATACTGTTTGATTATGCCCGGGATAAAGAAAAGCAACGACCACAAAAACGTGAACAACGAAATGAGCACGTACGCCAAAACCGAACCGCCGAAGTTCGTTTTGAACGTATCGAACAGGCTGTCTATCTTTTCGGTTTTGCCGCGGTGGATATTGAGCGTCATTTGCGACATCGCCAGCTGCATAGGACCGCCGACGATGAACAAGCCAATGCCCATGAGCGAGCTTGCCAGTCCTTCGAGCGCCGATTTCACAAACGTCGCAAGAGCCATCGTGCCCCATTGTCCGCTCATTTTGTTCCAAGCGGCGCGTCTGAATTCACTTGATACCATGTAAAACTCCGTAAAATTATTATATGCGTTAAACGCACGGACATTCGACCCGAATATGCGATTCAAAGGCACAAAATGGGTTGAACACTTGTATATATTCTATTATATTACACACAATTTGTCAATAGCATACGCATTAAAATTTCATTAAAGTTGTTTGCCCGTTAACCAAAACGTATAGTTATCCGCGCGTGTCAGACCGAGTTTTTCCTGCAAGGCGAGCGACGGCGCGTTATCCGCATACACGTCGCATATCGGGATCCTGCCGAAAGTCATGATATACCCTATCAAAAATTTTTGCAGTTCCTCGCCTATCCCGCGCCGCCGAAACTCGGAACGCACTTCGAGCATGCCCATGTTCCCGTCGCGATGTCTGCCGATAAAGCCCGCGAGATTGCCGTCGACGAGCGCGCCGAACACGCCTTTATCGCGCATCAAAGCCGCGGTCTCGTCCGCGCCGTATCCGCCCGATTTGTTACGGTACGCGCGTGCGACTTCGCCCGCGAGCGTCGGCGCAAGCCGGCGAATATCCAAACCGCGAAGCGTCGGCGGCATAGGCTCGAAATACGCGAACGTTACGCACGGTTCGTCGCCGAAATCGAACGGCATATTCATGACGCACACGTCGCGATTCAGCAAGCCGAGCGATTCGGCGCATGCGTAAAAATCGACGGCGCATGCAAACGCGCATTTGCAGTTCCCTTGCGGCATGCGCGCGACCGCGCCGCGAGCGTCGTTGAAAATAAGCTCCGCGCCCTCGAAACGCACGACGTCATCTATCGCCGCGGCGACTACTCTGTTTTTCGGATCTTCTGTAAACTTCATATTCTTATTATACGGCAAAGCGCGCGCATAGTCAAGACTATTGACAAACGCGCGCAATCGGTTTATAATTTAACCTATAACGCACAAAGCGAGGGTATATAATGAAAGTATTGTTATTCAACGGAAGTCCGAGGGCGAACGGCTGCACGTTCACCGCATTGTCCGTGATCGCGCGCGAACTCGAATCGGCGGGTATCGAGACCGAAATCATCCAAACGGGCAATAAGCCCGTTCGCGACTGTATCGGTTGCGGCGGGTGCGTCGGCAAAGGCAAGTGCGTATTTTCCGACGACGGCGTGAACGAGTGGACGGAAAAAGCCCGCGCAGCCGACGGGTTTGTTTTCGGCACGCCCGTTTACTATGCGCACCCGACGGGGCGCATACTGTCGCTCATGGACAGAATGTTCTATTCGGCAAACGATGCGTTTGCGCACAAGCTCGGCGCGGTCATAGCCTCGGCGCGGCGCGCCGGCACTACCGCGTCGCTCGACGCGATTTCAAAGCACCTTTCCATCTGTCAAATGCCGATAGTTACTTCCACGTATTGGAACATGGTGCACGGCAGCACGCCCGAGCAAACGCTCGAAGACAAGGAAGGCGTAAACACAATGAAAAATCTCGCGCGGAATATGGCTTGGTTGCTCAAGTGCATCGACGCGGGCAAAGCCGCCGGCGTTACCGCGCCCGAAAACGATCGTTCGATACGAACGAACTTTATAAGATAACTTCGAGCGGAGATCATGACGGAAAAAGAAAAAATGCTCGCAGGGCGGCTTTACGATCCGAGCGCACCGGAGCTTTCAAAACGGCGCGAAACTGCGCACGCGCTGTGCTTAAAGTACAACTCGACTGCCGAAACCGACAGCTCGCGCGCCGAAATACTGCGCGAACTGCTGCCGCATCTCGGCAAACGCGGATACATACAAGGTCCTGCGTATTTCGATTACGGCGAGAACTTCGTAACGGGCGAGAATTTCTACGCCAACTTTAATTTCACCGCGCTCGACTGCGCCGAGATCAAAATAGGCGACAACGTGTTTTTCGGTCCGAACTGCTCTGTCGTAACGCCCGTGCATCCGCTCGACCCGAACGAACGCAGAATCAGGTTCAAGCCCGACGGCACGCCGTACGATCTCGAATACGCCAAACCGATAACCATCGGTGACGATTGCTGGATCGCGACCGGCGTTACTATAATCGGCGGCGTTACGATAGGCAGCGGCTGCGTCATCGGCGCAGGCTCGGTCATTACGCGCGATATACCCGCCTACTCCCTCGCCGCAGGCAACCCGTGCAGAGTGATCAAGAAAATTCGGAATTAAGAATTTAGAATTAAGAATTTTTCGGTTTAATTTCGTTACGGTTCTTTATTAGGTAAGCGTTAGTAATAGCGCTTACTCTTTTTTATAATGTTGAGATTCTTCACTTCGCGCTAAGCGCTCGTTCATAATGACAAAAGATATAAGCAATTGTTATGTATATTCTTTTGTCATTCCGAGCGAAGCGCAGCACATTTTCTGCGTGCCGAAGAATCTCAACATTTTTATTATACTTTACCCGACACGGAAATGCTCGCCGCGTTTAATTATTGCAATAGTATTTTATAATTTTCTTTCTTACCGAAGAATTCCCATTCTCTTCAGAGAACGGGAATTCTTCAGTGTCGCAACCAAGCGGAACGGTATTATTTTTTATATTCTTTACTTAATTTATACCATATTGGGATAAAATGATTATACCATAGTGGTATAATAATATCAAGTAAAAATATTGTTATGCGACTGAAAGAATTAAGAAAACAAAAAAATATTACACAAATCAAGCTCGCTATGGACTTAAACTTAAGTCAAAACAGTATAAGCAGATATGAGTTAGGCGAACGCGAAGCCGGCTATGCGACGTTAATTGCATTTGCCGATTATTTTAATGTGTCGATAGACTATCTTTTGGAACGAACAAACAATCCCAAACTAAACAAATAAATTTATCTTTTTTTGCCATCCCGAATCTAATGACCTCTCCCGAGCGCGCATTGCGCGCCCACCCTCTCCAAAGGAGAGGGCTTTTTTAAGGTTGAGATTTTATCGACGTATTCAAGCGTTACTTGCACTACTCGTTTATTCCGCACAAGCTACTTCTTTCTTTTTTTGTCATTCTGAAGCACAGCCGAAGAATCTCAACCCTAATGCGGCAACAGCCGCTATCTGCGTCTACATTAAAAAACGCGACGGGCATGAAAGCGACCGCCGCGTTTAATTATACGCAATTAAATTCTCGTAGCCAAGTACACAAGCAATCGGCTCACATCAAGTCGTTTATAGCCGTAGAGACCGCGATCGCGCCGTCGGCGGCGGCGGTGGTGAGCTGTCGCACGGATTTTTGCCGACAGTCGCCCGCGGCGTACACGCCTTTTACATCGGTGCGACAACACCCGTCCGTCAATATGTAGCCGTCGCCGTCAAGCTCCACGCCGAACGCGCCGTTATCGGGCGTTTGCCCTATCGCGACGAACAGCCCGTCTACTTCTATCTCGCGCGTCTTGCCGTTTTCGTCTATGACTATCTTTTCAAGCTCGTCCGAACCGACGAGTTTTTTCACGGTCGCGTTCGTTACGAACCTTATCGTGTTTAATCCCGCGCATTTTTCGACGGTGGATTTTTCGGCTCTAAACGTATCGCGGCGGTGAATTACGTACACGAGCCGCGCGATACCCGCAAGATACGACGCCGCGGAAAATGCGGCGTTGCCGCCGCCCACGACCGCGACGGTTTTACCCTCGAAAAACGCGCCGTCGCACAGCGCGCAGTAGCTAACGCCGTTTCCGAGCAATTCCTCCTCGCCGTCCGCGCCGAGTTTTTTATGCTCGCAGCCCGCCGCAACGATAACGGCGCGCGCGGAGTAATTTCCCTCGTCGGTGGTCACGCGCACAGCGTCGCCGTCGCGTGCGACGGAAATCACCGTTTCGCACTTAAAGCTCGCACCGAGCGCTTCGGCTTGGTCGAACAGATCGGACGCAAACTGCGCGCCGGAGATAGAGCGTATTCCGGGGTAGTTTTCAACGGTCGGCGCATCCACTATCTGACCGCCGAACGCCTCGCGCTCTATCACGAGCGTTTTTTTATTTGCCCTGCAAGCGTAAACGGCAGCGCTTAAGCCTGCCGTTCCGCCGCCGATTATTATAAAATCAAGCATTGTTTCCATCCAAATATTTCTTGATAGCCGCGATACCCGCGTACTTCTCGTAATCGCCGCCGCCCTCTATAACGAGCGTAGGCGCTTGCTTTACTCCGAACTTTTTGGCGCTGTCGGGATCCGCTACCGCATTGACAACGTGCACGTCAAGCCCCGCTTCCTCGAGCATAGGGATCGCCACTTTGCAATTGGGGCACGTGGGCGTGGTGAACAGCGAATACTTCTTTTCGCCCGTTACGTGCGATACCGTGTTGCACGAACAACCGTGGTCGAAATCGACGATGCCGATCTCGCGCGTCGGGTGCGGCACGGTGTACTTTTTGGTGTTGTACGTCTGTCTGTCCTTAAACTCCTGCGCCTTGCCGTCGTTCCAATTCTGCACGGGACGGTAGTAGCCGGTTATACGGCTGTTGACTTCTGTTTTTCTGCCGCACTTGGGGCACTCGTACACCTCGCCGGCGATATAGCCGTGGTCGCGGCATACCGAGTACGTGGGCGAAAGCGTGAAGTACGGGAGCTTGTAATTTTCCGCGACGGTACGAACAAGCTTTGCCGCAGCCTTCCAATTGGGCAGTTTCTCGCCGAGGAAGGTGTGGAAAACCGTGCCCGAGGTGTAAAGCGTTTGCAGCTCGTCCTGAATGTCGAGCGCACTGAACACGTCCTCGGTATATCCGACGGGAAGGTGCGAGCTGTTGGTATAGTACGGAGTGCCGTTCTCGTTGGCTGTGATGATGTCGGGATAACGCTCTTTGTCGTGCTTTGCGAGTCTGTAAGTGGTGGACTCGGCGGGCGTCGCCTCGAGGTTGTAAAGATCGCCGTACTGTTCTTGATAGATAACGAGCCGCTCGCGCATATGATTGAGCACGTTCTGTGCGAACGTCTGCGCTTTTTTATCGGTGAGGTTGGCTCTCAGCCACTTGGCGTTAAGCCCCGCCTCGTTCATGCCTACAAGCCCTATCGTGGAGAAATGATTGTCGAACGTGCCGAGATAACGCTTGGTATAAGGATACAACCCCTCGTTCATGAGCCGCGTGATTATGTCGCGCTTGATCTTGAGCGAACGCGCGGATACGTCCATGAGCTTGTCGAGACGAGCGTAGAAATCCGCCTCGTCCTCGGCAAGATACGCAAGGCGCGGCATATTGAGCGTGACGACGCCAACCGAACCCGTGCTCTCGCCGCTGCCGAAAAATCCGCCCGACTTTTTGCGAAGCTCGCGCAAGTCGAGACGCAGTCTGCAGCACATACTGCGAACGTCCGACGGCTCCATGTCCGAATTGATATAGTTGCTGAAGTACGGAGTGCCGTATTTGGCAGCCATTTCAAACAACAGCTTATTGTTCTCGGTCTCCGACCAATCGAAATCGCGCGTAATGGAATATGTGGGTATCGGGTATTGGAAACCTCTGCCGTTGGCGTCGCCCTCGATCATTATCTCGATAAACGCCTTGTTGACCATATCCATTTCTTTCTTGCAGTCTTTGTACTTGAACGACTGCGGCTTGCCGCCGATTATCGCGGGCTGCTCGGCAAGATCGGGCGGACAAGTCCAATCGAGCGTGATGTTGCTGAACGGCGCTTGCGTGCCCCAGCGCGACGGCGTGTTTACGCCGTAAATGAACGACTCGATGCACTTTTTGACCTCGCCATATGAAAGGTTGTCCTTTTTTACGAACGGCGCGAGATAGGTATCGAACGAGGAGAACGCCTGCGCGCCCGCCCATTCGTTTTGCATGATGCCCAAAAAATTGACCATTTGGTTGCAAAGCGTCGCCAAATGGCTCGCGGGCGAGCTGCTTATCTTGCCGGGTATGCCGCCTAAGCCCTCTTGAATGAGCTGACGGAGCGACCAGCCCGCGCAGTATCCGGTGAGCATGGAAAGATCGTGTATGTGTATGTCCGCATTGCGGTGCGCCTGCGCAATCTCGTCGTCGTATATCTCGCTCAACCAATAATTGGCGGTTATTGCGCCGGAGTTGGAAAGAATAAGTCCGCCGACCGAATACGTGACGGTCGAATTCTCCTTGACGCGCCAATCGGAAGCTTTTACGTAACTGTCTACAAGCTCCTTGTAGTCGAGTATGGTCGACTTCATATTGCGTATCTTTTCGCGCTGTTTGCGGTAAAGTATGTACGACTTGGCTATGTCGTCATAACCCGCTTGAATGAGAACGCGTTCCACGCTGTCCTGAATGTCCTCGACCGCTACAAGCCCGTTTTTCACCTTGCCCGAAAAATCGGCTGTAACGCGCAACGATATAAGATCGATAATATCGTCGGTGTACTGCTTGCTCTGCGCGTCGAACGCCTTTTTGATCGCGCTGCCGATTTTGGACAAGTCAAACGACGTCGTTTTGCCGTCCCTTTTGATTACTTTATACATAAAAACCTCCGTGACCGACGCCGACCCGACAAACGCCGCAGTCGTAATCGGCAAGTTCTCACATTATAGCACGCATATATAGCGCTGTCAAGCCTTTTAACACAATATATTGTGGTAAATTCAAAAAAATTACCACAATATACGCAACATATAGAATAATAATTATGATAAAATCCGACAAAAGTCAAGACTTTTATATAGACTGCCGTCTAAAACGTCGGTTTTTTTATAAACGACCGTCTTTGACTTTTGTGTCGAATTATACCACACCGATTGGTGTAAACCGCCTATTTTACAATAAACGGAGTAAACTGTTCAAATAAGGATAAACTATCGGAGACACAAAAAATGTACATAAAAAAATTCGGCGCAAATCTCAAAGAATTGATCGGTGCAAACACTATCACATCGATTGCTAAAAAGATAGGCATACCGCCGCAAACGTTGAGCAGATATTTATCGGGTCATTGCGAAATCGGCTTAGAAAACCTATGCAAAATCGCCGATTACTTCAACGAGGATCTCGATATAATTGTCGGCAGACGCGAATATTGAAAATTTTACGAATATTACCCTATTTTAAGTTGCAAGATATTTATAAAAATGTTATACTTACTTCATAAAAGATGTAAAATTTACAAAAATATGAACTTGGGGTTATAATATGATAATACAGCGCAACTTATATTTAGAAAAACTGATTGTGCGTATGCATAACGGAATGATCAAAGTCGTAACGGGTATTCGCCGTTGCGGTAAATCTTATTTGCTGTTTAAGTTGTTCTACGATTATTTAATTGAAACGGGCATCAACGAAGACCATATAATCAAGTTGGCTTTAGATGACAGATCAAATCGTAAATTTCGTGATCCCGATGTGCTTTATACTTATGTAAAAAACCGTATACGAGACAAAGAGCGATATTATGTCATTTTAGACGAGGTTCAAAACGTGTTAGATTTTGAAGACGTTTTGAACGGGTTTTTGCATATCGAAAACGTCGACGTATATGTTTCCGGAAGCAACGCGAAATTTTTATCGAAAGACGTTATTACCGAATTCCGCGGAAGGGGTGACGAAATTAGGGTATATCCCCTTTCGTTTTCCGAATTCATGTCCGTTTTCAACGGTGACAAATACGACGGCATGCAAAATTATATGCTTTACGGCGGTATGCCACAATTATCTAATTTTACTGCCGACGAACAAAAATCAACTTATTTGATCAATCTTTTTACCGAAACATATATCAAAGATATTATACAACGCAATAATTTCCGGAACGAGGATACAATTGAGGAACTATTAAACATTCTGTCTTCGTCGACAGGATCTCTTTCATCGATAAACAAACTTTCAAACACTTTCAAAAGCGTAAAAAACATCAACGTCGCACCTCAAACTATTAAAGCATATATTGAAGCATTCCGCGATTCGTTTTTAATCGATAAAGCGTTCCGCTATGATATTAAAGGCAAAAAATATATCAACGCTACGAACAAATATTATTTTACCGATGTCGGACTTCGCAACGCACGGCTCGATTTCAGACAATTCGAACCTACGCACATTATGGAAAACATTATTTATAACGAGCTTAAAATTCGAGGATTCAATGTGGACATAGGGGTCGTAGAGGATAACAGAAAGCAACTCGAAGTAGACTTCATTGCAAATCTCGGAAATAAAAGGTATTATATACAATCGGCATACAGATTACCGGACGCCGAAAAAATTCAAACAGAGCAGCGACCTCTAATGAAGATAAACGACGGATATCGTAAAATCGTCGTTACGGGCGAAAAAATACCTACAGTAACCGATGAGCACGGAATAGTAACTATGAATATTTACGAGTTCTTACTTAATCAAAATAGCTTAAATTTGTAAAAACTATATATCGCTTATTTCGACAGTCACGGGTTTTCCCGATATCGGCAGGATGCGGACGGTCCAACCGTCTGGGACTTTTACGTCATGCGGCGGTTTATCGAAAAATGCGAGCGCCGAAGGTCCTGCGCCCGATATACACACCGACAGCGCGCCCGAGCGCATGAACGCCGATCTGACTTCGTCGTAGCCTTTTATAAGCGGAGCGCGGTACGGCTCGTGCAATTTATCGCCTATCGCGCGCAACGCGTCGGTATTGCGCGTGGCAAATGCGCCGAACGCGAGCACGGCGCGAGACAGCGAATACACGCAGTCGGCGCGAGAATAAGTATCGGGCAGCGCCGCGCGGGCTTTTTGAGTTTCGAGCGGGAAATCGGGCGTGGCGAGCGCGCAATATATGCCGCTCGGTTCGCAGCGCACGTACTCCACTCCGCCGCCTTCGGTCATGACGCCCGCGGTAGCGCCGCCGAGCAGCGCGGGCAGAACGTTGTCGGGATGCCCGTCGAGCCGCGCGCATATTTCGAGCATGCGCCGTTGCGAGAGAATATTTCCGCACAGCGCGTTTGCGGCGACCGCTCCGCCCACTATACACGCCGCGCTGCTGCCCAGCCCGCTCGCCTGCGGAATATCGCTGTGCGAGCTTATCGCCACGTTTCTATCCGGACAACCGGCGAGAGTGAAAACCGCGTTCATTGCCTTATATATAAGGTTGGTCTTGTCTCGCGGCGCGGGAACGTTGCTTTTAAGCGAAAATCCGTCGCTCTCCGCCGCCGTTATCGTATGATACAGTTCGTACGCCAACCCCAAGCAGTCGAACCCGCCGCCGAGATTCGCGCTCGTCGCGCTTACTTTTACGGTTACTTTTTTCATGATCTCCTTACGTTACGGGATCCCGTCCCGATACCGAGCCGTCGCGAGCTATTCGTAATCGGCTACCTGCTGCAAGTGGAACGACAGCGTTTCGCCGCTTTGCAGCGAGCAAACGGGGATGCCGTGCCGCACGAGCGCCGCGCCCGAAAACGTTTTGCCCAGCTCTCGCACATGATAAAGATTGTGCGCGTCCGCGCCGACAAACTCCATAGTTCCGCCGGCGCCGTTATTCCAGAACACCGCATACGCTTTGGACTTATCCTTGGACACGCACACGGCATAACCCGCGCCGCGATAAAAATCCCCGTCGTTGACGAGCCGCGCGTCATCCTGATAACTGAACACCTGAGCGCGCACCGCACGGCGCAAAGGCTCGGACAGCGCAACGGGATCGAACGAATAGCCCAACCCGAACAGCGACGCCGTATCGAACGCGGCTTTCGGTCTCGCCGTTTTTTCCACCTTGCACGCAAGCGCGCACGGCGGGAAGTACACCGAATATTTGATCAGCTCGGGCATTGAACAATACACTGACGACGCGTATGCGAGCGCGCCCGCATCGCCGCAAGCGCCTTCTATAACGAGGTCGGGCATAGCTTCGTTGAGCTTTGCGAAAAACGCGTACTGCCCGAGCAAATACTCGTATAGCTTTACGCCGCCCAATGCGGGGAGTTCTTTAGGCATCGCCGCAAACGAGCACTCGAACTCGCCGAAAAGCCCCGTAAAATACCCCGTAATAAAATTGCGCGCGGCGGTCTCGCCGAAGTTGAAATATTTATTGCCGTTATCGTCTGTCTTGACGATCTCGACGTCGCCGAGAATATCGAACATCGCATGCGTACCCATTCGTATATCGGCGTCGAGCCTAAGCCCTAACCCGATCCCCGCCGCCTTGCACGCCTCGGATAACGCCTTAAGTTCCGCGCTGTTCGCGTTCGTCACGAACGTGTCCGTGCCGAGTTCCGCCGCGGCTGCGACCGTTGCGTCAATGTCCGCGACCTCGTCCGCGTATTCTACGGCAAGCGCGCGCCGCCTGTTCTTTACGGTGCGTTCGCGCAATATATCGTGGAACACGCGCGAAACCCCGTCCGTGCCCGCTTCCGAGTATACGGCGAGGATTTCGGGCGAGCGCAGCGTCATGCCCGACCCGAGCTTGTACGCGCCGCCGAGATCTAACCCGACGTAAACGTGCGTATCGCCCGCGGACTGCGCAACGTCGAAAACACATTCGCCGCCGTACATCGCGCAAAATCCGTAAGCCGCGCCGCGCCGTTCTCCGACTACCCCGCCTATACCGCATTCCGTGAGTTTTTCAAGCCCTGCGGGAAGCGCGAATTGCTGCCCTATTCCCTTGAGCTTTATGGGCTTTGTCCCGTTGTTTATTATCTCCGTCCTGCGCGCTACGCCGCCGCGCGAATACGGAGTGTAATACAGTATTTGCTCAACGTTCTTTTCGGCGTCGGCAAAAGTGAGTTTGAGCGTTTTATCGCCGCCGAGCACAGGCATATCGCAGGACGGCTTTTGCACGATCTCCGCACCGACGAACTTGAAATCAAGCCCGTCCGATTCGTATATCTCGGCGCTGCCTATGCGATCGGAGTCGTCGGACAGCGCGCATAAAAGCGCGAACATGTCGTCTTCAGGCTCGACGCGCGCGCCGAAACACGCGCTCCGCACTCCGTCCCCGTCGCGAACAAGTACGAGACAGCCCTCACCGAAAGTCATGTAAAATTTGTTTTCGTCGATTTTGATCATAGCTATACGCCCCCGTGTTATCCGAAGATTTTGGCGGTCGCCGACAAAAACGCTTTCGTGGGCAACACACGTTGTAAAAAGTACAAAAATTTATATTTTCCGCCTATTATATAGAGCGGCTTGCGACAGCTTTGCGCGCACTTGAAAATCTTTTTCGCCGCAACGTGAAGTTCCATGCGCTTATTCTCACGCGAATCTATCTTTTGCGCGCAACGTTTCGGGCTGTTGCCGTAGCGTGCGCCGCCGTCCGCTATCTTGACGCGGTTGGCGGTAAATCCCGTTTTTATATCCCCTGGGCAAACGGCGCTTACGCGTATGCCGTGGGTTTTAAGTTCCATGTGCATACCGTATGCGATCATGTTTACTGCCGCCTTGCTCGCGCAGTACGCCGCGCGGTACGGCAACGCAAAAAGCGCGCACGCCGATGAAACAA